>Ga0308163_10000130_pt1 | contig 220083 bp, 190 predicted proteins | sample PhyTR1_FD_201037 | JGI IMG/M metagenome (GOLD analysis project Ga0308163, IMG submission 201037) | Phyllosphere microbial communities from UC Gill Tract Community Farm, Albany, California, United States - DLSLT.R1 | ecosystem: Host-associated > Plants > Phyllosphere > Unclassified | place... | reverse complement strand
GGGGGCAGCGGCTACGCGAAGCGAGCAAGCGTGGGGGCTTGCCGCCGCCGCCGGGCCGCCCCAAGGCGGCGGATGGCCCCCCCGGGGGGCAGCGGCTACGCGAAGCGAGCAAGCGTGGGGGCCTGCTTCATTTCAGCATCTGCACTGAGCCCGACACGTTCACCACGACCTGGCTCTTGCCGGCTTCCACGGGAATCCGCGCGGATTCGTCATTCATGCCCTTGGCCATCATCGCGACGCGGGGCGAGAAGCCCATGTCATTGGTGTTGACCGACACTTCGCGCACGCTGTAGCGCTCGAAGCCAAACGACTGTGCCAACGCCTTGGCCTTGGCCTGGAAGCTGTTGATGGCTTCCGTCTGGGCCTGGCCCTCGACCTTTTCACGCGCTTCGCGCGACAGGCCAAAGCCGGTCTGGCTCACGGGCATGCCATTGATCTTGCCGGCGGTGCGCGTGATGCGATCGAAGTCGCGGCCTTGCAGCACCAGCTCGGCGCGGCCTTGCCAGCCGGTGATCTTGCCATCCTTGTCATTGCGTGGATAGATGCCGAAGCTGCCAGTGCGCACTTCCATCAGCTTGGGCTGGGCCTCGGCCTTGGCCGTGGTCAGTGCGGCATCGAGCACCTGCTGCAACTGGGTCTGCACGGCGGACGCATCGCGCCCTTCGCGCGTCGCGGCCAGCGTCATCACCAGCAAGTCCTGGGTCACCTCCACGGTTCCCGAACTGGACAGCTGCAGCACGTTGGCCGGCTCGGGCAAGGTTTGCGCGCAGACCATGCCAGCGCCCGCACACAGCGCGCCTGCGACAATCCATTGGGACAATTTCTTCATGCCTGTTCCTCGATAAGTTAAGCCGCCAAAGCATAGCGGCAAACATTGGGCGGACTTGGCGGTGTTCAACCCATAGGCATGTAAGTCATGGGACACGATTAGGCACCTCTGGCAAAACTTGTAACATTTAGTCAGGGTTGGGCGGAAAACGCGGATTTCCGGGATCAAGCTGGTCAGAATGGGCTCTGTTACAAATTGGACCGAGGAAGCAAAACATGGGCACACAGACCAACCGCACCGACAAAATCCTGGTTGTCGATGACGACGCGCGCATTCGCGATCTGCTGCGCCGCTACCTGACCCAAGAAGGTTTCGAGATCATGATTGCCGAAGATGGCAAGGCCTTGAATCGCATCCTGCTGCGTGAAACCGTGGATTTGATCGTGCTGGATCTGATGATGCCCGGCGAGGACGGCCTCTCGATCTGCCGCCGCCTGCGCGCGGCCAATGACCGCACGCCCATCATCATGCTGACCGCCAAGGGCGAGGATGTGGACCGCATCGTCGGCCTCGAAGTCGGCGCCGACGATTACCTGGGCAAGCCGTTCAACCCGCGTGAACTGCTGGCGCGCATCCACGCCGTGCTGCGCCGCCGCCCGCCGCAGGAAGCGCCTGGCGCGCCTTCGGGCGACAACGAAATCGTCAACTTCGGCCCGTTTGCCTTCGACCTGGGCACGCGCGTGCTGCAAAAGAATGGCGAAGAGCTGCCGCTGACCACTGGCGAATTCGCCATGCTCAAGGCCCTGGTGCGCCACCCGCGCCAGCCACTGTCGCGTGAAAAGCTGGCCTTGCTGGCGCGTGGCCGCGAGTTCGAGCCCTTCGACCGCAGCCTGGACGTGCAGGTCTCGCGCCTGCGCAAGCTGATCGAGGAAGACCCCGCTGCGCCGCGCTATATCCAGACCGTGTGGGGTGTAGGCTATGTATTCGTGCCCGACGGCAATAACTGAGAACTGCCCCCAAGCCTGGGTTTCCATTCGCTAATGCCTCAGGCGCCAAGCCACGATGAATGTTTCCACCGCTCCCGCGCCCGACGCCACCAGTCCGGTTCCGCTTGACTATCCACATGGCGGTGGAGCACGTTCGCGCTCCCGGCTGAACCTGAACCTGTTCTGGCGCACCTTCTGCCTGCTGGCGCTGCTGCTGATCGGCAGCATCCTGGCCTGGCTGCAGACGCTGCGCGCGTTTGAATTCGAGCCGCGCACGCTGCACACGGCGCAGCAGGTCGCGTCCCTGGTCAACCTCAGCCGCGCGGCGCTGGTGCATGCCGATGCCATTGCACGCGTCTCGCTGATCAAGACCATGGCCGACCAGGAAGGCGTGCGCATCCTGCCGCGCGAGCCGAATGACAAGTTCGAGCTGCTGGACGCAAGCGCACTCGGCGGGCGCCTCAACGAGGAACTGACGGCGCGCCTGGGCCCGGGCACCATCGTCGCGCGCAGCGTCAATGGCGAGGCCGGCCTGTGGGTCGGCTTCAACATCAACGGCGACCCGAACTGGCTGCTGATGGACCGCTCGCGCTTCAGTCCCGCGGGCGGGCGCACCTGGCTGGTCTGGCTGATCACCGCCGGCGTGCTGTCGCTGGCCGGCGCGGCCGTGATTGCGCGCCTGATCAACCGCCCATTGAAGCAACTCAGCGACGCCGCGAACCGGGTGCGCGATGGCGATTTCGATGCCAGTCAGCTCGACGAGCAGGCCGTGACCAGCGAGATCCGCGAGGTCAACATCGGTTTCAACCGCATGGCGCAGAAACTATCCAAGCTGGAGCAGGACAGAGCCGTGATGCTGGCCGGCATTTCGCACGACCTGCGCACGCCGCTCGCACGGCTGCGGCTGGAGACCGAAATGAGCGTCGCCGACGACGTCGCCCGCGACCACATGGTTGCCGACATCGTGCAGCTCGACGCCACCATCGACAAGTTCCTCGATTACGCGCGCCCGGACCATGTCACGCTGACCACCGTCAACCTGCATGCGGTGGTGTCATCGTGCGTCTATGCGGTGCAGGATCACCGCGAACTGCAGATCACCATGAATGTGCCCGAGGGCCTGTATGTGCTGGCCGACGAAGTGGAGCTGGCGCGCGTGGTTTCCAACCTGCTGGAGAACGCGCGCCGCTACGGCAAGCAAGCCGACAGCGAGACCGCGCAGGTCGATGTCACGGCCAAGGCGCGCGAGCAATGGGTGGTGGTGCGCATCCGCGACCACGGCCAGGGCGTGCCGCCGGAGCAGCTGTCGCGCCTGACCCAGCCCTTCTTCCGCGGCGATTCGGCGCGCACCGCGGCCGCGGGCGCGGGCCTGGGACTGTCCATTGTCGACAAGACGGTGCAGCGCATGGGCGGCGTTTTCGCGCTGTCAAATGCCTCGTCGGGCGGCCTGGCCGCCCATATCCAGCTGCAGCGCGCCCAGAGCCTGCCCGATGGCAAGGACCCCGAGCAGCGCCTGCAGCGCCCGCAGGTCAAGCGCCAGTTGCCGCCGCGCCCGCCGCTGCGGACTTGAACAGCAGCACGGCAGCCCGTGCTTCCATGGCCTGCAGCTGGCCTACCGGGCCCAGCTTCTCGGCGGTCTTGGCCTTGACATTCACCTGAGCCACCTCCAGCCCCAGCGCCTGGGCGATGCGCTCGCACATCGCGCCGATATGGGGCGCGAGCTTGGGCGCCTGGGCGATCACCGTGCTGTCGATATTGCCGATTTCCAGGCCGGTGGCGCGCACGCGCCGCGCGGCCTCGACCAGCAGCTGCACCGAGTCCGCGCCCTTGAACTGCGCGTCGGTATCGGGAAAGTGGCGGCCGATATCGCCCAGCCCAGCGCCGCCCAGCAGCGCGTCGGTGATCGCGTGCAGCAGCACGTCGGCATCGGAATGGCCCAGCAGGCCCATGCTGTGGGGCACTTCCACCCCGCCGATGATCAGCTTGCGGCCAGGCACCAGCGCATGCACATCCCAGCCTTCACCGATCCGAAATTGAATAGACATTGTTGACGCGACTCCGCAAAGCTCTTTGAAACGCCGATTATCCGTTGCCTGCGTGGTGCGCGCGCTGGCGCGACTCGATCACCGCCGCGGCCAATGCAAAGTCCTCGGGATAGGTGACCTTGAAGTTCTGCGCGCTGCCCGCCACCAGCCGCGGCTGCAGGCCCTGGGCCTCGATGGCGCTGGCCTCGTCGGTCGCGGCCGCGCCCATGGCCTGCAGCGCCGCGCGCAAGGGGCCGAGGCGGAACATCTGCGGGGTCTGGGCCAGCCACTTGTCGCTGCGCGGCAGCGTGGCCGCGACGCGCGCCACGCCGTCGACCAGCTGCGCCGACTTGAGCGTATCGGGCAGCTGGTGCGCCAGCAGGCCGCCCACCGGATCATCGAGGCAGGCATCTATCAGCCGGTCAACCATGTCCGGGGTGAGCAGGCAGCGCGCCGCGTCGTGCACCAGCACCCAGTCGGCCTCGGCCGCGCCCTGGGCCGCAAGTTGCGCCAGGCCGCCGAGCACGGTGTCGGCGCGCGTCGGGCCGCCGCACGCTGCCACGCTCCAGCCCGGCGCGGCCGCAGTCGCCAAAGTCTCGAAGAAGCGGTCGCCCGCGCTGACCCCCACCAGCGTGCCCGAAAGCCGCGCCACACCAGCCAGTGCCGCCAGCGTGTGCAGCACCAGCGGCTGGCCTGCGACGGGCTGGTACTGCTTGGGCAGATCAGCGCGCTGGCCCGTGGCAATCGCGCGTGCACCCACGCCGGCACAGGGAACGAACGCCCACAGCCGCACCGGCGCGGCAGCGGCGGCGGTGAGGTTAGCAGCTATGGCGGATGGGTCAATTGCAGGCGGCAGGGAATCGTTCATGGCCGCCATTCTAGAATCGACACTTGCGTCCTGAACGGCGCCCAGCCGATCTTTCGGCGCCAACGACCTACCGCATGGAACTGCCCAAACTCATCCCCGGCAAACGCTTCACCCTCCCCCGCCCCGTGGGCAGCGCCGACGCGCTGCTGCTGGCCCGCGTGGCCGCCCGCGAAAAGGCCGCGGGCCGCGTCACGGCCATCGTCACGGCCGATGCCAGCGATGCCCAGCGGCTGATGGAAGAACTCGCGTTCTTTGCGCCCGAACTGCGCTGCGCACTGTTTCCCGACTGGGAAACCCTGCCCTATGACACCTTCTCGCCGCACCAGGACCTGATCAGCGAGCGCCTGGCCACGCTGTGGCGCATCAGCCAGCACGACCATGCGACCGGCGCCGACGTGGTGCTGGTGCCGGCCACCACTGCGCTGTACCGCCTGGCACCGCCCAGCTTCCTGGCCGGCTACACCTTTCATTTCAAGCTGCGGCAAAAGCTCGATGAAGCCAAGCTCAAGGCCCAGCTGACGTTGGCCGGCTACTCGCATGTCTCGCAGGTCGTGAGCCATGGCGAATACGCGGTGCGCGGCGGCCTGATCGATCTGTTCCCCATGGGTTCGGCCGTGCCCTATCGCGTCGATCTGTTCGACGACGAGATCGACTCGATACGCACCTTCGATCCCGACACCCAGCGCAGCCTCTACCCCGTGCCCGAAGTGCGCCTGCTGCCCGGGCGCGAGTTCCCCATGGACGACGATGCGCGCGCGCTGTTTCGCAGCCGCTGGCGCGAACTGCTCGAAGGCGATCCGACCCGCAGCCGCGTCTACAAGGACATGGGCAATGGCGTGGCCACGGCCGGCATCGAGTACTACCTGCCGCTGTTCTTCGAAGAGACGGCCACGGTGTTCGACTACCTGGGCGAGCAGGCCACGGTGGTGCTGCATGGCGATCTGGAGCCGGCCTTCCAGCATTTCTGGCAGGACACCAAGGAGCGCTACCGCCTGGTGCAGGGCGACCCGGAGCGCCCGGCGCTGCCCCCCGAAGCGCTGTTCCTGACAGCCGAGCAGTTCTATCTGCGCGCCAAGAGCTATGCCCAGCTGGCGCTGCGCGCGGCTGGCGCTGCCGCCGCCGATGTGCCGGCGGATCAGCTCGCCAGCGGTGAATACCAGCCCCTGCCCGACCTGTCGGTGGTGCGCGGCGCCGACGATCCACTGTCGCGCCTGCATGCGCATCTGCGTGACACCTCGCAGCGCCTGCTGCTGCTGGCCGAAAGCGATGGCCGGCGCGAAAGTCTGCTGGATTTCTTCCGCGCCTCGCAACTCAATCCGCCGGCCTTCGATTCGCTCGCGCAATTCGAGGCCGACAGCAGCGAGAAGATCGGCATTGCCACCGCGCCGCTGGCCGCGGGCTTTCACTGGGCCACGGCCGGTATCGATTTCATCACCGAGACCGAGCTGTTCGCGGCCGGCCCGACCACGCGCCGGCGCAAGAAGCAGGAGCAGGTCAGCGATGTCGAGGCGCTGATCAAGGACCTGTCCGAACTGCAGATCGGCGACCCGGTGGTGCACAGCCAGCATGGCATAGGCCGCTACCAGGGCCTGATCAACATGGACGTGGGCCAGCGCAACCCTGATGGCAGCCCGGCGCTGCAGGAGTTCCTGCACCTGGCCTATGCGGGCGACGCCGTGCTGTACGTGCCCGTGAGCCAGCTGCAGCTGATCAGCCGCTACACCGGCATGTCGCCCGAGGACGCGCCGCTGCACAAGCTTGGCGGCAACCAGTGGGAGAAGGCCAAGCGCAAGGCCGCCGAACAAGTGCGCGACTCCGCGGCCGAGCTGCTCAACATCTACGCGCGCCGCGCCGCGCGCCAGGGCCATGCATTCCGCTACAGCCCGCAGGACTACGAGACCTTCGCCAACGACTTCGGCTTCGAGGAAACCGCCGACCAGAAGGCCGCGATCCACGCCGTGGTGCACGACATGATCAGCCCCCAGCCCATGGACCGCCTGGTCTGCGGCGATGTGGGTTTCGGCAAGACCGAAGTCGCGCTGCGCGCGGCGTTTGTTGCGGTCACGGGCGGCAAGCAGGTCGCGTTTCTCGCCCCCACCACGCTGCTCGCCGAGCAGCACTACCGCACCCTCGTTGACCGCTTCGCGCGCTGGCCGATACGCGTGGCCGAAGTCTCGCGCTTTCGTTCGGGCAAGGAAATCACCGCGGCCGTCAAAGGCATTGCCGACGGCACGGTGGACATCGTGGTCGGCACGCACAAGCTGCTGTCGGAATCCACCAAGTTCCATGACCTGGGCCTGCTGATCATCGACGAGGAGCACCGTTTCGGCGTGCGCCACAAGGAGCAGATGAAGGCGCTGCGCGCCGAAGTCGATGTGCTGACGCTCACCGCCACGCCGATTCCGCGCACCATGGGCATGGCGCTCGAAGGCCTGCGCGATCTGAGCGTGATCGCCACCGCGCCGCAGCGCCGCCTGGCGATCAAGACCTTCGTGCGCAACGAAGGCACGGGCGTGATCCGCGAAGCCGTGCTGCGCGAACTCAAGCGCGGCGGCCAGTGCTACTTCCTGCACAACGAAGTCGAGACCATAGAGAACCGGCGCCAGAAGCTCGAGGAAATCCTGCCCGAAGCGCGCATTGCCGTGGCCCACGGCCAGATGCCCGAGCGCGAACTCGAGCGCGTGATGCGCGACTTCGTCGCCCAGCGCTACAACATCCTGCTGTGCTCGACCATCATCGAGACCGGCATCGACGTGCCCAGCGCCAACACCATTCTGATGAGCCGCGCCGACAAGTTCGGCCTGGCCCAGCTGCACCAGCTGCGCGGGCGCGTGGGCCGCAGCCACCACCAGGCCTATGCCTATCTGATGGTGCCCGACATCGACAGCCTGACCAAGCAGGCCCAGCAGCGGCTCGAGGCCATCCAGCAGATGGAGGAACTGGGCAGCGGCTTCTACCTGGCGATGCACGATCTCGAGATCCGCGGCGCGGGCGAGGTGCTGGGCGAGAACCAGAGCGGCAACATGCTCGAGGTCGGCTTCCAGCTGTACAACGAGATGCTGTCCGAGGCGGTGCGCTCGCTGAAGGAGGGCAAGGAGCCCGATCTGCTGTCGCCGATGTCGGCGTCGACAGACATCAATCTGCATGCGCCGGCGCTGCTGCCCGACAGCTATTGCGGCGATGTGCACCTGCGACTGTCGTTCTACAAGAAGCTGGCGACGGCCAAGACCAGCGAGCAGATCGACAACCTGCTCGAGGAAATCGTCGATCGCTTCGGCAAGCTGCCGCCGCAGGCACAGACGCTGATCGATGTGCACCGCCTGCGTGTGCTGAGCCAGCCCTATGGCGTGGTGAAGGTCGATGCGGCGCCGGGCGTGATCACCATCACCTTCAAGCCGCAGCCGCCGATCGACCCGATGAACATCATCGGCCTGATCCAGAAGAACAAGCACATCAAGCTCGCGGGCAACGAGAAGCTGCGCATCGAGCGCGAGCTGCCCGACCCCATGGCACGCGCCCAATTGGTGCGCGATGTGCTGCGCAGCCTGGGCCAGCCGCTCAAGGCCGACGCGCCGGTCACGGCATAGATACCCGATGGCGCAGGTCCGCGCCTCGGGTGTTTCCTGGGACTGTGGCAAAACGGCCCGGGGTGGGTAAGTCCGGGCCTGGCCTCCGGGGCTTGGCACAAGAATTGCAAAGTGATGTTGCAGGCGCATCGCCTGTTGTTGCCTCCTTTGCGAAAGTCCTGCCATGTCTCTTCGTCGCCTGTTCCCCGCCCTTGCCTGCACCCTGCTTGCCGGCGTGGCGACCCACCCCGCCCTGGCCCAGGGCGTCTACCCCGACCATGCGGTCAAGGTCATGGTCGCGCTGCCCGCCGGCGGCAGTGCCGACATGATTGCGCGCGTCGTGAGCCAGAGACTCGCCACCGAACTCGGCCAGCCTTTCGTTGTGGAAAACCGTGCCGGCGCCTCGGGCCAGATCGGCCTGCCCGCCGTGGCGCGCGCGCCCGCCGATGGCTATACGCTGACGGTCTCGCCGGCCTCCTTCCTCACCACCAACAAGAGCATCTTCAAGACCCTGCCCTACGACCCGCAGACCGACTTCGTGCCCATCACCAAGCTGGTCAACCAACCCATGGTGCTGGTCGTCAAGGACAAGCAGAAATTCCCCAGCGTCGCCGCCGTGGTGGCCGCCGCCAAGGCCGCGCCCGGCAAGCTGAGCTTTGCCTCGTCGGGCGACGGCAGCCCCCAGCACCTCGCGGCGCTGATGTTTGAAACCCGCACCAAGGCCAGCATGCTGCATGTGCCCTACAAGGGCGGTGCGCCGGCCGTGAACGACACCCTGGCCGGCAATGTCGACATGCTGTTTGCCGTGCTGCCCGAAGCCCTGCCGCATATCCAGGCCGGCAAGCTGCATGCGCTGGGCCTTCTGAGCCCGCAGCGTTCGCCGGTGCTGACGGGCACGCCGACCATGGTGGAAAGCGGCTATCCCGACCTGAATCTGTCGGCCTGGGTCGGCCTGCTGGCGCCGGCCAGCACGCCGCAGCCGGTCATCGACAAGCTGCAGCGCGCGGTGCATGGCATCCTGCAGGCCGGCGACATCAAGGCCAAGCTGGGCGAAAGCGGCATGGAAGTCGCGCCCACAACGGGGCAGCAACTGCAGCAGACCATTGCCGAGGAAATCAAGCTGCACGCCGAACTCGTCAAAGCCGCGGGCCTGACGCCGCAGTGAACCCCTGCGCTGGCGTCGGGCGCGGTGGTCGAGGCGATAATGCAGACCCTGGTCCGGCGCCCGTGCGCCGGTATTCCCATCCATCTCCATTCCCCCGCCCCACAATGAGCGCCGCTACCGAATTTGCCCCTGGTCTGATGGTCCAGCGCACCCCCGTGCCCCTGCGTCTGAGCGATTACAAGCTGATCGCGTTCGACATGGACTCGACGCTGATCAACATCGAATGCGTCGACGAGATTGCCGATGCCACGGGCAAGAAGGCCGAAGTCGCGGCCATCACCGAAGCCACGATGCGCGGTGAGATCACCGACTTCAAGGAAAGCCTGCGCCAGCGCGTGGCGCTGCTGCGCGGCGTGACCGAAGCCGACATGGCCCGCGTGCGCAGCGAGCGGCTCAAGCTGTCGCCGGGCGCGCAAGCGCTGGTCGAGGCCTGCCAGCAGGCCGGCCTCAAGGTACTGCTGGTCTCGGGCGGCTTCACCTATTTCGCCGAGTATGTGCGCGGCTTGCTGAACATCGATTTCGTGCGCGCCAATGTGCTGGCCATGGAGAACGGCGTGCTGACCGGCGCCATGCTCGATCAGCCCTGGGGCGACATCTGCGACGGCGCGGAAAAGCGCCGTACGCTGCTTGAAGTCGCTTCGCTGCTGGGCATAGAGCCCAAGCAATGCATTGCCGTGGGCGACGGCTCGAACGACCTGCCGATGATGGGCGCGGCCGGCCTGTCCGTGGCCTTCCACGCCAAGCCACGTGTGCGCGCCGAAGCGCAGATCGCGATCAACCAGGGCGGCCTCGACCGGCTGCTGGAAATCCTGCGCTGAGACAGCATTGACGGGTCGCGCATGGCAATGGGCCATGCCGCGCCCGGTCATTTGAAAAGCGCTGCGGCGGCGGCGCCCTAGAATCCAGGGTCTACGCGCATAAAACGACTTCCTCCAAGCGCGCGCACTGCACTGACCAGGCAGCACCTTTTTCTTGCGGTGCGGCTTGCATTCCGGCGCAGTCCCCCCATGTATCCAACGTGAGCCTGATGACCTGGACTGCGCAAGCAGCCGGGCTCGGTCTTCGCATGGGTCATCTTTTCTGTTGACTTTTCATTGAGGAATATCCGTGAACATTTCTTACCGCGCCACTGTTTCCGTGCTCGCCATGACCTGCGCCGCCCTGCTGGCGCCCAGCCTGGCCCACGCCAAACGCATGGGCGGCTCCAAGTCGGTTCGCCCTGCAACCATCGGCCGCACGGCGCCCGCACCGGCACCGGTGGCAGCGCCCACGGCGGCCGCACGTCCGGCCACGCCTGCGGCGCCCGCTGCTGCCGCGCCCGCTGCCGCCGCTGCGCCCGCAGCCGCTGCCGCACCCGCACGTGGTAACGGCATGATGGGCATGATGGGCGCCGCCGCTGTGGGCGCCGTGGCCGGCAGCGTGGTCGGCGGTGCGATTGCCGGCCCTTCCGGCGACAAGGCCGCTGAAGCCAAGGCTGCCGAAGCCAAGGCCGCTGAAGCCGAAGCCGCCGAACTGCAGAAAAAGGCCGACGCCGCCAAGGCCAAGGCCGAAGCCGCACGCGCTGCGGTGAAGTAAGCCGGACTCCGGGCCAGTCCCGGACCGCGTGAAATGACGGAGCCTCAGGGCTCCGTTTTTTTTGGCCCTTGCCCTCGGGTCAAGTGACCTCTAGCGGCGCAGCGGCGCCAGCAGATGCCCCAGACCGTTATGGTCCAGCTCATACATCAGCGCCAATAGTTTCCCCAGATCCCCGCGCGGAAAGCCTTCGCGCGCCATCCACATCAGGTAGTTGCCGGGCAGATCGGCAATGCAGCGGCCCTGGTATTTGCCATAGGGCATCTGCACCGTCAGCAAGCGTTCGAGTTGGTCGGAATCCATAGCATATTGTGCCCCCACGTTTGCCCACTTCGTGTGGCTCTCGCTGGGGGCGCAGCCCCCCAGATGTTTTCTGCCTTGGGGGGCAAAGCCCCCGACCGCGTTTTGCCTTGGGGGGGGCCGCCCAGGTCGGCCCGGCGGCAAAACCAGTCGTCACCGTAACGCCGGCAGCACCTCCTGCGCAAACAGCTGCATTCCCGCGAGCGCGACTTCGTTGCTCCACAGTCCGTTGGCATTGAACACACAGCGCAGGCTGTGAATGCCGGTGGCGGCCTGCAGCGCCAGGATCTGCGCATGGCATTGCGCGGGCGTGCCGTGGATGAATTGCTCGCGCAGCGCCTTGGCGCTGTCGATGGGCGGCACATCGGCCGCGGCCACGCCGCGTTTGCCGGCGTAGTAAACGCGGCGCGCATACAGTTTTTCCCAGAGCCCTTCGAGCTGCCGCTGCACCTGCGCGGGATTGGCACCAATGCAGACATAGCGCGCCAGCGAGGAGCGCGCCAGCAGTGCCTTCGCATCGCGGCCCTGCTGCGCGGCAGCGCGCGCCAGGCGCTCGAGCTGGGCGGATTCGGGCGGCTCCAGGCTGAGCAGCAGCGGCAGATCTTCGGCCAGCGCAAAGCCCAGCGTTTCCTCGGTCGAGCCGCCCACGTAGATCGGTGGATGGGGGCGCTGCAGCGGCAGCGGCGACAGCCGGCGCGGCGCGAAACGCCAGAGATCACCACTCGACGCCACCGTGTCGCCGCGCAAGGCATTGCGCAGCAGGCGCGCGCCCTGCTCGAAGCGAGCGCGCGTGCTCGCGGCATCGACTTCCAGGCATTCGAGTGATGCCGGCTCCGTGCCGCGGCCAATGCCCACGTCGATGCGCCCGCCGCTCTGGAAATCGAGTTGCGCGATCTCCTCGGCCAGCATCAGCGGATGGTGCAGCGGCAGCACCAGCACCGCCGTGCCCACGCGCAGGCGCTCGGTGCGCGCCAGCAGCGCCGCGGCCAGCAGCAGCGGCGCGGGATACTGCCAGTCACTTTGCGGCACGCGAAATTCGCTGAACCAGACACCGTCATAGCCCCAGCGGTCGGCCTGCTCGAAGATCGCGCTGAAGGCCCGGGCATCGCCGGCCATGGCGTCGCGCGTCCAGCCCGCAAGGTCAATGCGCATCGTGCGCCTCCTGGCTGCGCGCGCGCAGCAGCGTGTGCGGCGGCAGCGCGATGCGCTCGAAGCGCACGCCGAACACCTGGTCCAGCAGCGGGTCGTGCAGCAGCGCGGCCGGCGGGCCATCCAGCGCCACGCGCCCGGACTGCAGCACGATCACGCGATCAAAGCATTCAAAGGCCAGATCGAGATCGTGCATCGCCACCACCACCAGCCGTTCGCGCCCGCGCCGCGCCAGCGCCTGCACCAGCGCCAGCCGGTGCTGCACATCGAGCGCCGCGCCGGGCTCGTCGGCCAGCAGCAGCGGCGGATCGGTGGCCAGCACCGCGGCCAGCATGCCGCGCGCGCGCTCGCCGCCCGACAGCGTGCTCCAGCGCCGCTGCGCCAGCGGCGCCAGCCCGGCGCGGGCCAGGGCCGGCGCCGCGTCGGGCACGCGCATCTGCAGCAGATCGTGCAGCGTCACATCCCAGTGCGGCTCGAAGCGCTGCGGCATGTAGCCCATGCGCGCGGCGCGCTGCGCCACGCTCAGCGAGCGCAGCGGCTGGCCCTGGAGGTGCACGCTGCCGCGGTCCGGCGCCAGCTGCCCGGCCAGCAGGCCCAGCAGCGTCGACTTGCCCGCGCCATTCGGCCCGACCAGCGCCACCGCGCCGCATGGCGGCAAGGCCAGCGAAACATCGCCGAGAAGCCTTCGCCCCTGGCGTTCCAGGCGCAGATCGACCGCCTGCAGCATCACGCTATCGTTCATGCGCGCCCTCCATAGGCGCGCAGCCGGCGCGCCAGCAGCACGATGAAGAACGGCCCGCCGGCCACGGCCGTGATCAGGCCCAGCGGCACTTCGGCCGGCGGCAGCACGCTGCGCGCGATGGCATCTGCCAGCGTCACGATGACCGCGCCCGCGAGCGCGCTGGCCGGCAGCACACGGCGGTGCAGCGGGCCCACCCACCAGCGCGCGATATGCGGCGCGGCCAGGCCGACAAACGCCACCAGTCCGCCATAGGCCACGGCGGCGGCCACCACCAGCGAGCCCAGCAGCACGGCGCGCGGCACGAAGCGCGCGACATCCAGGCCGAAGGACTGGGCCGTGGCATCGCCCAGGCCCAGCAGATCCAGGCCGCGCGCCAGCGTACCCGTGCCGGCCAGGCAGCCCAGCGTGATCAGCGCCAGCCAGCCCAGGCCGCTCCAGGTCGGGGTCTGGATACCGCCCAGCACCCAGCTCATGACGACCTGCAGGCTCACGGTCTCGTCGGACAGCGCCAGCATCAGAAACGAGCGGATGGCGCCCAGCATGGCCGCCATGGCCACGCCCGCGAGCAGCATGCCCGATGCATCGAGCGCCCCGGCGATGCGCGCCACGCCCAGCACCAGCAGCGTCGAGCCCCAGGCCCCGGCAAATGCCAGCAGCGGCAGCAGCCAGGATTGCGGCAGGCCCAGCGGCACCAGCAGCGCAATCGTCGCGCCCAGCGCCGCGCCGCCCGATGCGCCCAGCAGATAGGGTTCGGCCAGCGGGTTGCGAAACACACCCTGGAACACCGCGCCCGACAGCCCCAGCAGCGCGCCGACACAGGCCGCGGCCAGCACGCGCGGCATGCGCCACTCCCACAGCAGGCGGCTGCGCAGCGTGTCGCGCTCGCTGAGCGCGCCCCAGATCTCCGCGGGCGCCGCCCATTCGTGCCCGGCGCAGACGCCCAGCACGATGCCCATCGCCAGCACGGCCAGCGCCGCCCACCAGATCTTCATTGCCACCCTTTCTGCCGCATCTGCAGCACCCGGCGCGCCAGGGATTCGATCCCGTCAAAGGTGCGCGGACCGGGAATGAGGAATTCGGCGCGCGCCACCGTGATCGCGCGTTGCGCGCGCACCGCGCGCATGTCGCGCCAGCCGGGGCGGCGCGTGAGTTCGTCGAGCCCGGCCTGCGCACCGGCAAACAGCAGCAGATCGGGGTCGGCCGCCAGCGCCGCTTCGGGCGAGACCTGGGCCAGCGTGCCCATGCCCGCCAGCGCATGGCGCGTGCCCGCGCGCAGCATGGCCTCGTGGGTATAGGTGCCGGGGCGCGCCACCAGCAGCATGCCATTGCCCATGCGGCCAGTGATCATCAGGGTGCGCGGCGCGGTCTGCCGCGCCATGCCCGCCATGCCCTGATCGACCACGCGCAGGCGCTGCGCCAGCGCCAGGGCCAGCGCCTCGCCGCGCACCACCACGCCCGCGGCCTGGGCCACCAGGCGCACATTGCCAATGACTTCGTCGAGGCTGCGGCTGAGCAGCACCATGACCGGCACGCCTATGCGCTCCAGGGGGTCGACCAGCTGGTTTGCGGCCTGGCGCGCGGGCGTCACGATCACCAGATCGGGCCGCTGCGCCACCACCGCGTCGACCGAGAAGCCCAGGCGCCCGCCGACCCGCGGCAGCGCCGCCACTTCGGGCGGAAAGCGCGTGTACTCCTCCACGCCCACGATGCGCTCCACCAGGTCCAGCGCCGCCACCAGTTCGGTGTTCGACGAGAAGATGGTCACGATGCGCTGCGCGGGCCCGGGCAGCAGCAGCTCGCGGCCCAGCGCATCGCGCAGGCGTATGGGGGCCGATGCGGCCGCCGGCGCGCGCCCCAGCAGCGCCGCGAGACCCAGCGCCGCGCCGGCTTGCACCAGGGCGCGCCGGTCAGCCGGCAGGACAGCGGCGTGCGGCATCACGCTCAGAAGTCGGCCTGCAGTCCGACCAGCCATTCACGCCCCGGCATCGACGTGCCGCAGCCGCCGTTCTGGAAGATGGGGTTGGCGCTGCAAGGCCGCTGATCGCGCGCGATGAAGATCGGATGGCGGTTCAGATCGAACAGGTTGTTGATGCCGGCAAACAGCTTCACGCCGCGGCTCACGCGGTATTCGCCGCGCAGGTTCCAGATGGTGAACGCGCCCTTGCGGTGGATGAAGCTGCTGCTGGGCTCGCCCTGGGGAATCAGCAGGTTCTCTTCGGTGTCGTACCACATCGGTCCGCGCAGCAGCGCCGTGAGCTGGGCGCTCCAGTCGCCGGGATTGCGGTCCATGCCACGTGCCAGGCGCAGGCCGGCCGCGGCCTCGAACTGGTACATGCGCTGCACGCGATCGGTGTTGGCCGACGCCGCCGCGCCCTTGTCCTTCATCTCGAAGTGATAGTAGCCATTGCCGAAGGCGCTCAGCGTGGGGCCGCCCAGCAGCTTGCCGATATCGCTGTTGGCGCTGAGCTCCAATCCGCGCGCGACGATGTCGGCGGCGTTGTTGGCATAGTCCGAGGTGTTGGTCGCAGCGCCGCGCGAGACGGTGATGATGCGGTCGGAAATCGTGTTCTGGAACAGCGCCGCGTCGACCTTCCAGCCGCCGCCGCGCAGCGTGCTGCCGACTTCGAACTGGCGGCTGGATTCGGGCTTGAGGTTGGGGTTGCCGAAGCTGCGCCCGCCGCCCACGGCCGTGAAGTCCGCCGACAGCTCGCTGGCCGTGGGTGCGCGAAAGCCGGTCGAGGCGCCGGCGCGCAGCGCCCAGGCATCGCTGAGCTTCCAGGTCGCGCCGGTGGACCAGGTGGTCTTGTCGTAGTCGCGTGCCGTGGTCAGCGCCGCCGCCACATTGGGCGTCTGGTCGAAACGCGTCTCGCCCCAGGTCTTGCGCACGCCCGCGCGCAGCGTCAGGCGCTTGTCGAAGAAGGTCTGCGCATCTTCCAGATACAGGGCATGGGTGTGCTCGGTCTGGTTGTTGTCATAGGGCGCGACCTGGCCGGCCGGCCCGCCGGGCATGGCCACGCGCTCGCGCTCCGAACGCAGCCGGCTTTTCTCGTAGTCGAAGCCCAGAAGCAGATCGTTGGTGTCGGACAGGCGCAGGCGCGGCTGCAGCCGCAGGCCGCTCGCGTCGAGCTTGCGGATGTTGTAGTCGCGCGCCGTGCCGGGCACGGCATTGACGCCCGACTTGATCACCGGCGAGGCCCAGTTGAACTCGTCCACGTCCTCGAAGGTGTAGAGGTGGGCCAGCCAGCTCACGCGCCCGCCGGGCAGCGCGCCCTCGTAGCGCAGATCGGCCGACTGGTTGTCGCGGTTGTCGCGGCTGTGGATGTTGGCGCCCGATCCACGGAAGCCGGCGTTGTAGATGCCGTCGGTGCGCAGTTGCACTTCCACGCGGTGCAGGTCGGCAATCTGCCAGCCCAGCGCGCCGCTCGCGCCGCGGCGCTTGTAGCTGGTGTTGGTCTGCTCGCCGCCGCCGCTGCCCGCGCTGTAGTCGTCGCGCCCGCCGGCGTTGGCGCCGATGTACCAGTCCCACTGCTCGCTCGCGCCGCTGATCTGGGCATCGGCGCGCCACAGCCCGGCGCTGCCGCCGACCACCGAGGCGCGGCTGCCGCCGCCGGTCGCGCCGGTGCGCAGGATGATGTTGATCACGCCGCCCATGTTCTGGCTGCCGTAGACCACCGAGCCCGGGCCGCGCACGATCTCGATGCGCTCCACGTCCGACAGGCTCAGCTTGGACAGATTGGCCGTGCCCGCGCGTCTGCCGTTGAGCAGCACCGCGACCTGGCCGCGGTAGTCGCGCCCCTGGCCGTCGGTGGCGGCGCCGCGCAGGTTCATCGAGGTCTGGGCCGCGGTCCATTCGCTGAGAAAGCCCACTGCATGCTCGGCCAGCAGGTCGGTGACCGAACGCGCCGAAGAGCGCTCGATGTCGGCACGGTCTATGGTCTGCGTGGTCGCGGCAATGCGCGAGCGGTCTTCGGGCCGGGCCGTGGCGGTCACGAAGACCTCGCCCATGGCGGCGGTGTCCTGCGTTGCGGCATGGGCGCTGCCCGCGGCCGTCGAGGCCAGCAGGCATGACGCCACGGAAGAGGAAAGCGTGAAAGACCAGGCGGCGCGGCCACGCGCGGGCCACGAACGGGAGGAGTGCATACGATGTATTTCAAGGCAGGGCTGCGCTCACCCGCGAAGCCCTAAAACCAAAAACCCGCCGCAGTGGCACGCTTGCAAGGACCCAGGCAGAGGCAGGCCGCGCCCCTGGCGCACACCCCAACCCGCTGCTGGTCCAGACATGCGCACTCCCGCGGTGTCCGAAGCGATCTCCGAGGCCGGCATCCGGACTCGCGAAACGCCGCAGGCGCGACATCTGTCGCGCACTGCGGCTCAGCCCTCGCCTTCCCACGCCTGGAACAGGCGCAGTGACTGCCGGTCATAGCCTGACCGGCGTGAGGACCTGAGATTTCGCCTACCGTTGCGGGGGCAGCGCAGGAATTGCCCGGCTTAGAGCCATGCGCACCTGCTTATCGTTGAACCCTGGATCAGGGCACCTCGGGATCTGGGCGCCTGCTGGCGCCTGGCCGCGATTATCAGGGAAAGCCATGGTTTCGCCCAGGACGAAATCAGGCCGGCCAACAGCATGAAAACGCTTGATTTGCATAAAAAACCACATTCTTATAACCAGAATGCCGTTTCCGGCGCCAACATTGGGCGCTGACCACTAAACTAGGGACTTCTGCGCCGCACGGACCGTGGTTTTGGCGCAGGCATCCATAGAAACTTTGTCCAGAAAGCCCTTGCCATGCTGAAGCACACCCTTTCCGCCATCGCTCTTGCCGGCCTGGCATTGACCGCCCATGCCGCCGATGTGGTGCTCAAGGTCGCCGCGACGGCCGTACCGCACGCTGAAATCCTCAACCACATCAAGCCCGCGCTGAAGAAGCAGGGTGTCGAGTTGCAGGTGCGCGAGTTCAGCGACTACGTCCAGCCCAATGCCGCCGTCGAAGACAAGCAGCTGGATGCGAACTTCTTCCAGCACCAGCCCTATCTCGACAGCTACAACAAGGACCGCAAGAGCTCGCTGGTCGCCGTGCCCAATGGCAAGATCCATGTCGAGCCGTTTGGCGCCTACTCGAGCAAGGTCAAGAACATCAAGGACCTCAAGGACGGCGCCACCGTGGCCATCCCGAATGACCCGTCCAATGGCGGCCGCGCGCTGCTGCTGCTGGCCAAGCAGGGCGTGATCGGTCTCAAGGACCCGAAGAGCCTCACGCCCACGCCGCTGGACGTGGTGCAGAACCCGAAGAAGCTCAAGTTCCGCGAACTGGAAGCCCCGCTGCTGCCGCGCGCGCTGGCCGATGTCGATCTGGCGCTGATCAACACCAACTATGCGATCGAAGCCAAGCTCAATCCGACCAAGGATGCGCTGTTCATTGAAGGCAAGGATTCGCCTTACGCCAACATCGTCGCCGCGCGCAAGGACCGCGCCAACGATCCGGCCATCACCAAGCTGATCCAGGCCCTGCATTCCGAGGACGTGAAGAAGTTCCTGCAGGACAAATACCAGGGCGCTGTCGTTCCAGCTTTCTGATCGCCTGCCATCTCGAACAAGCGCTGCCCAGGCAGCGCTTTTTTCATGGCCACGGTGTCAGACTGAGGTATCGATACCGGTCCAGACCCACCATGACAAAGCCAACATCATCACGCCGGTCAGCGCATCCAGGATACGCCACGGCAGTGGATGCGCAAACACATGCTGCAGGCGCCGGCCGGCGCTGGCCAGCAGCGCAAACCACAGCAGGCTGGCACAGGCCGCGCCGGCCACGAACACCGCCTTGAGTGCCCCATCCTGGCGCGCGCCTATGCTGCCGACCAGCAAGACCGTGTCGAGATAGACATGGGGATTGAGCAGCGTGATCGCGGCCAGCGTGCCGACCACACCCAGCAACCCGCGCTGGGCAGTCTGGACCTCGCGGATGTCCACATCGGGTGCATACACCACACGCCACAGCGCATACAGGCCGTAGCACAGCAAAAACAGCGCGCCTCCGGCGGTCAGCCAGAAGGCCAGACCGGGTGCGCTGCCCAGCAGCTGCGCCATGCCGGCCACACCGATGGCGATCAGCAGCGCATCGCTGAGCACGCACCAGGCGACACAGGCGCGCACATGGCGGCCCTGCACCGCCTGGCGCAGCACATAGAGGTTTTGCGCGCCAATCGAAATGATCAGGGAGAGGCAGACCGTAAAGCCCGCGATCCAGGAGGAAGATATCAACGTTGTCCACATAAGGGAAATTGTCGATCTCTTCCGATATTAAGTAAAATTAAACTAACTTCAACCTCTTAAGACAAACTGATGCTGGACTATGCCGGATTGGAAGCCTTGGCCGCGGTGGTACGCGAAGGCAGCTTCGAGCGCGCGGCGCGCAAGCTGCACATCACGCCCTCGGCCGTGTCCCAGCGCATCAAACTGCTGGAGGAGCGCGTCGGCCAGGTGCTGGTGCTGCGCGGTCAGCCCTGTACCGGCACCGAAGCCGGCAGCCGGCTGTGCCTGCATGTGGAGCAGGTCGCGCTGCTGGAAAACGAGTTGCGCCGCAGCAATCCCGCGCTCGTGGCCGACGGCCAGTTCATGCCGCCGACGCTCAAGCTCGCGGTCAATGCCGATTCGCTGTGCTCGTGGTTCATGGATGCGATGGCAGCCTTCACGCGCGAAGGCAATGAACTGCTGGATATCAGCATCGACGACCAGGACCATACGGCCAAGCGCATCAAGGAAGGCGCGGTGATGGCCGCCGTGACCGCCACCTCGACCAGCATCACCGGCTGCAATACCTGGCCGCTGGGCTCCATGCGCTATGTGGCCGCCGCCAGCCCGGAGTTCATGGCGCAGCACTTCGCCCATGGCGTGACGGCCGAAGCGATTGCGCATGCCCCCATGCTGAGCTACGACCGCAAGGACGCCATGCAGGACAAATGGCTGCATGCCCAGGGCCTGGCCACCCGCCATGGGCCACCCAAGCACTGGCTGCCATCAGCCTATGCGTTTGTGCGTGCCTGCGAGACCGGCGTCGGCTGGGCCATGCAGCCCACGGTGTTGATACAGCGCAACCTCGATGCTGGCACGCTGGTGGAAGTGCTGCCCGATACCGGGGTGGACATTCCGCTGTACTGGGCGCACGCGCGCAATGCACAAGCCGGCCTGCAGCGGCTCACGGATTGCGTGATCACCGCCGCGGCCGGCTGGCTCCAACCCCTGGACGGCGCGCATGCATCTGCGGGCGCCGTGGCGGGGAAGGCGATTGAGCAGCGCTGAAGTTCAGCGGCCCATCGCCCAGGATTACTCCTGCTTGTTGAATACGTAGTGGCGGTTGGCGCGCTCCCAGGCGGCCTTGGCCGCGGGCTCGGCTTCATCCCACTTCAGGCGCGAGCCGACGCGGCCGCCATCCCAGCGGGTAGCCCAGTCATCGCGCACCTTGTCCCAACTGTCGCGGCCGGCAGCGCGGCCTTCCCAGCCAGCGCGGTAGGCCGGAGCGTAGTCGTCATAGGTGTAACCGGAGCGGTAGTGCTCCTGCTTGTCGTAGGCGCTGCGCCAGTAGGCTTCCTCCGCCGTGGGGTTGAAGGATTCGGCCACGCTGTGACCTGCCAGGCCACCGGCCACTGCCCCCACCACGCCGCCAATGGCCGCCCCTACCGGGCCACCAATGGCACCCGCGGCAGCGCCGGCAAGGGCACCGCCGCCCGCACCAAGGCCCGTTCCCACGGGGTGGGCGCCGGGTTCGTCCGTGATCGGATCCAGATTCAGGTTCTTGTTGTCGGGTGTGGTCATATTGGCTCCTGCTCAAACGGTGGGACAAGACATATGCCGGCAATGCCTGGCATGCTGACTGCGGCGGTTCTCGGCATCCGCGCGCAACACCTTGAGAGTGCATGAGGCAGGTCGACGCGCGTGTAGGCCAAGGGGTAGCCCGGTTGCGAGCCAATGGCGTACCCAAGGCCCTGCGACGCTGGGGCCCCGGCGCTTGATCTGCCGCAAGGACCAGACCGCGTGCAGTGGCGATAGTGCTGCCATGGCGCCGGCACCGCCCGGCCGCAATGGAGCCCAACGATGAAATTGTGGATTGACCTGTTATCTACCGACTATGGCCTGATGAGCCTGATTTCCATCCTGCTGATCATTGCCATGGCCGGGTTCTTCCTGCGGCTGTTTCTGGGGAAGATGAAGACGATAGCCAACAAGGCTCCGGAATAGGCCAGGCCGGGCCCGGCCGGGACGGCCCCGCCGCGAAGCGGCTCAGGGGGTGACGTCAGTAATGCGGCGGCAGCTCGTCGCGCAGATTGCGCCCGCCCCCGGCCCCGTCCGCGGGCACCTGCTGGCGCAGATTGCGGACCTCGGCGATCAGCGCGTCGATCTGCTGCTGCTGGCGGTAGATCGTCATGTTCAGCTGGTCCAGCGTGTCCTCGACATAGCTGGCCTTGATCTCGAGTTCGGTGAGGCGCTCCTGGGCGCGCTCACCGGCGGCGTGCGCATCGCTCATGCCTGCGCCCGCAGCGCCTGGCCCAGGCGGGCCATGCCGTCTTCGATCTTCGCCACGTCGGCCGTGGCAAACGACAGGCGGAAGGTCGAGACATCGGCGTCGTGCGCAAAGAACGGAGCGCCGGGCACGAAGGCCACGCCCTGCTCGATGGCGCGCTTGGCCAGCACATTCGCATCCTGCAACTGTCCGCGCGCTCCCGTGAGCTGGACCCACAGAAACAGGCCGCCCTGGGGTTGCACAAAGCGCACCGCGTCGCCCAGTTCGCGCTGCAGCGCCGCGCCCATGGCACGCGCGCGTTCGGCATAGACCGCGCGCACGCGGGCCAGCGTGGCCGGCATGCGGCCGGCCTTGAGGTATTGCGCCGCCGTGGCCTGGGCATAGGTGCTGGTGTGGGCGTCGCTGAACTGCTTGCACATCACCGCGCGCTCGCGCAGCTCGGCGGGCGCAACCATCCAGCCAATGCGCAGGCCGGGGCTCAGCACCTTGCTCAGGCTGCCGCAATGCGCGAGCAGCGCGCGGCTGCCGGGCACTTGCGATGACAGCGCCAGCAGGCTGGCGGGTGGCGCGGCATCGAAATACAGGTCGCCATAGGGATCGTCCTCGACCACCAGCGTCTGGTACTTGACGGCCAGCTCCAGCACCTTGCGGCGGCGCTCCAGCGTCAGCGTCGCGCCGCTGGGATTGCCAAAGGTCGGGATCAGATAGACCATCTTGGGCTTGTGTTCGGCGATCAGCCGCTCAAGGGCCGCGGTGTCCACGCCGTGCGCATCGATGGGCGCGCTGATGACTTCAGCGCCATAGAGGCGGAAACACTGGATCGTGGCCAGAAAGGTCGGGCCTTCGACGATGACCTTGTCCCCGGGGCTGATCATGGTCTTGCCCAGCAGATCCAGCGCCTGCTGGCTGCCGGTGGTGACCAGCAGGTCGGTCGGGGCGACATCGGTCACGCCCTTGGCGGCCATCAACGCGGCCAGCTGTTCGCGCAGCGGCTGGTAGCCTTCGGTCGCGCCATACTGCAGCGCGCCGCCCGGCTCTTCAGTCAGCGCCGCTTCGGTCGCGGCGCGGATGCCGTCGACGTCGAACAGCGCGCTGTCGGGAAAGCCGCCGGCAAAGCTGATGATGCCCGGCTTGCCCAGCAGCTTGAAAAGCTCACGGATTGCGGAAGTCTCCACATTGTTCAGGCGCTCGGCGAATTGCATAGTTAGGGTCCGTTTCAGCAACAATATTGGGTGGGGCCCGCAGGCGGGCGCCAACCCAGCATTTTTCATCAAATTCGCGCCGCGTGTCGCATCGTTTGGAAATTCGCGTGGCGGCGCGACCGCGCAGCCAGCGGGTTTTGGCCGACAATGGGCTTTTGCCCCGGGCTCCCTCCCATGCAGACTGCGCAGATCGTCCCGTTTTTCGCCACGCTCAAGGCGGCCAACCCCATGCCCAACACCGAGCTTGAATACACCACGGTGTTCGAGCTGCTCACGGCCGTGCTGCTGTCGGCCCAGGCCACCGATGTCGGCGTCAACAAGGCGACGCGCCGCATGTTCCCGGTGGCCAACACGCCGCAGGCGATTCTCGATCTGGGCCTCGAGGGTCTGGAGTCGTATATCAAGACCATAGGGCTGTACCACAGCAAGGCCAAGCACCTGCTCGAGACCTGCCGCCGGCTGATCGAACGCCATGGCGGCCAGGTGCCGCGCACGCGCGAAGCGCTCGAGGATCTTCCGGGCGTGGGCCGCAAGACCGCCAACGTGGTGCTCAACGTGGCGTTTGGCGAGCCGACCATGGCCGTGGACACGCATATCTTTCGCGTCAGCAATCGCACCGGCCTGGCGCCGGGCGCGAACCCGCTGGCCGTGGAAAAGCAATTGATCAAGCGGGTGCCGGCCGAGTATGCCGTCGATTCCCATCACTGGCTGATCCTGCTGGGGCGCTATGTCTGCCAGGCGCGCAAGCCGCGCTGCTGGGAATGCATAGTGTCGAGCTACTGCGACTACCAGCCCAAGACGCCCGCGCCCCAGGGCTGAGAACTCAATCGAACTGCGCGCCCGGCGTCAGCGGCGCATGGCGGTAGCTGGCGGGCGTGCGTGACAGCTTGACGGGTGCGCCCACGCCCTGGTAGCCCGGCATTTCCACGCGCAGCTGGCGGTGCCGCGTATGCGCATGGTCGAGCGCCGCATCGACGGTCTGCACCGGCGCGGCGGGCACGCCGATCTGCATCAGTTCGTTGGCCAGGACATCGCCGTCAAAGGTCGCCAGCGTCTGCTCCAGCAAAAGCTTGAGCGCATCGCGGTGCACCGAGCGCTGGCCGGCCGTGGCAAAGCGTTCGTCGTGCACCAGCGGCGCGCAGCCGATGTGCTCGCACAGCAGCTTGAACTGCCGGTCATTGCCCACGGCAAAGAACACGGGAACCGTGCCGGTCTGCAGCACGTCGTAGGGCGCGATGTTCGGATGGGCGTTGCCCGAGCGCTGGGGCTGCTTGCCGTCCATGAACCAATTGGCCGCATGCGGGTGCAGCAGCGAGATGCCGCTGTCGTAGAGCGCGGCATCGACCAACTGGCCCAGGCCGCTGCGCTGGCGCTCGTGCAGGGCCAGCATCACGCCGATCACCGCGTTCATGCCGGTGACCATGTCCACCACCGGCAGGCCCACGCGCAGCGGCCCGCCATCGCGCTCGCCGTTGACGCTCATCAGGCCGGTCATGGCCTGGATCGCGGCGTCATATCCGGGCCAGGCGCCCAGCGGGCCGTCTTCGCCGAAACCGCTCACGCGGCACCAGATGAGGCGCGGAAAGCGTTCCTGCATCTGCCGGTAGCCAATGCCCCACTTCTCCATGGTGCCGATCTTGAAGTTCTCTATGACCACGTCGGCCTGGGCCATCAGCGCCAGCACCGCCTCCTGTCCCGGCGCCGACGCCAGGTCCAGGCACTGGATGCGCTTGTTGCGGTTCAGGCCGTGGTAGTACGAGGCCACGCCGTCCTTGAACGGTGGCCCCCAGGCGCGCGTGTCGTCGCCGTTCGGGGGTTCGATCTTCAGCACGTCCGCGCCATGGTCGCCCAGGATCTGGCCGCACAACGGGCCGCCCAGGATGCGGGACAGATCAAGCACGCGAATGCCCTGCAGGGCGCCGGTGTTGGGAGGGCTTGTGGTTTGCATGGTGTATCTCAGTCCAGCTTCGCGCCCGAGGCATCGACCACGGTTTTCCACTTGGCCATTTCCTCCTTGATGAAACGCGCCAGGCCTTCGGGCGTCTGGTCCCCGGCCGACTCCAGGCCTTGCGCCGCAAACGTGGCACGCACGCTCTCCTTTTGCAGCGCCTTGACGAAAGCGCTGTTGAGCTTGGCGATGCGATCGGCCGGCGTGCCCGCGGGCGCGACGACGCCAAAGAACACGCTCACGTCATAGCCCGGCAGGCCCTGCTCGGCGATGGAGGGAATATCGGGCATGGCCTGCGAACGCTTCTCGGTCGCCACGCCAATCGCCTTGAGCCGGCCGGCCTTGATGTAGGGCATGGCGGTCAGGATGTCGGTGAAGCTCATCTGCACCTGGCCCGCGATCAGGTCGTTGAGCGCCGGGCCCGTGCCCTTGTACGGCACATGCTGAAGCGAGGTGCCGGCCAGGCGATTGAACAGCACGCCCGCAAGATGCGACGACGCGCCATTGCCCGAAGAGGCGTAGTTCAGGGTTTTCGGCTGCGCCTTGTCCAGCGCAATCAGTTCCTTGAGATTGCCGGCCTTGACGGCCGAGTTCACCACCAGGATGTTGGGCAGATAGCCGACGCGGATGATGGGCGCGAAGCTGCTGACGGGGTCGTAGGTGATCTTGCTGTACAGGCTCTTGTTGATGGCCAGCGGGCCCGAGGTGCCGAACATGATGGTGTAGCCATCGGGCCGGGCGCGCGCCACGCCGTCGGCGCCGATGTTGCCGCCCGCGCCGGCCTTGTTCTCGACGATCACGCTCTGGCCGATTTCCTCGGTCAGCGCCGCGGCCAGGGTGCGGGCCATGGCATCCGTGGGGCCGCCCGGCGGGAACGGCACGACAAAGCTGATCGGCTTGGAGGGGAAAGCCTCGCCCTGGGCCAGGGCCGGTGTGGCGGCGGTGCAGGCCAGCGCACAGGCCAGCAGGATTCGACGTGTCGTCATTGTCTTGTCTCCATTCTTTGTATTGATACCGTCATTGCGCGCGTTGCGCGCTTCTCGCTGCCCAGCGGCAGGTCTACTGCAGCCAGGCTGGGGGAATCTCCATCTCCTGCAGGGGATCGCGCGGCAGCACGCGGTGCACCAGCACCAGCTGGGCCCAGCGCAGGCGCTCGGCGCTGCCGATACGGCTGGCCTCCCAGGCCATGGCAATCGCGGTGAAGCTGTTGTAGAGCGCCGAGGCCGCGGTGCGCGCCAGGCGTTCGCCGTCGGCGTTGGCATCGACCGCGGCCGCGGCAAAGCTCCCCGCGCGTTCAATCGCGGCTTGCAATGCCTGCTTGAACGCGGGTGCGGCCTCGACCTGCGCCAGCAGTCCGGCCGCATGGGCCTGCAGCGCCGCCAGCGAGTTTTCGCGGCGGATGGCGCGCAGCACGTCCAGCGCCACGATGTTGCTGGTGCCCTCCCAGATGGATCCCAGGTGGGCATCGCGCACCAGCCGCGGATCGCTCCATTCCTCGATATAGCCGCAGCCGCCGCGCACTTCCATCGCGTCGCCCGTGACCATGCGCGCATCGCGGCAGGCGCGGAATTTGATCAGTGGGGTGAGAATGCGCAGCAGCGCGTAGCCGCCCTGCTCGCCCGCGTCCGAACGCTGCAGCGCCTGGGCGGTCTGCAGCACCATGCTGCGCGCCTGCTCGCAGCGGATACGCAGCTTGTCGAGCTGGCGGCGCATCAGCGGCATGTCCTGCAACGCCTTGCCAAACGCATGCCGTTCCTGCGCGATGTACTCGGCTTCGGCGACGGCGCGGCGCATCAGGCCCGCGGCGCGCACGCCGTTCGACAGCCGCGAGTTGTTCACCATGTCGGCCATCTGGGCAAAGCCCCGGCCCTGTTCGCCCACCAGGTACGCGACCGCGCCATCGAGGTGGATCTCGCCGCTGGCCATGGAGCGCGTACCCAGCTTTTCCTTCAGCCGAATGATGCGGTAATGGTTGGCACTGCCGTCATCCAGGGTGCGCGGCAGCAGAAACAGCGACACCCCCTTCATGCCCGCGGGGTCGCCTGCCACACGCGCCAGCACCATTGCAAAGGCAGCGTCGGGATTCGAGCAGAACCATTTGTCGCCGCTCAGCCGCCACGACCCGTCGGCATGCGGCGTGGCCAGCGTCTGCGTGTTGGCTATATCGGAGCCGGCCGCCTGCTCGGTCATGAACATCGCGCCCTGGGCCTGGTCGTCGAAGTCGCTGGCGGTGAGCTGCTGCCAGTATTTGCTCACCAGCTGCGGCGCGCCGAACTTGCGCAGCGTGCGCGTCAGCGAATCCGTCATCGACAGCGGGCAGCACAGGCCGAACTCGGCCTGCACGAACAGATAGGTCAGCGCGTATTTCGCCAGCGGCGGCAGCTTGCCGGCCCAGCCCAGCACGCCTTCGCGGTGCGACATGATGGCCAGGCCGAATTCGCCATACGCGACGCGCTCCATCTCGACATAGGCCGGGTGCTTGTCTATGCGCTGTGCGTCCTGGCCGGTGCGCGTGCGGTGGGCCAGCGTGGGCGGATTCTTGTCGGCCACCAGCGCCAGAGCGTCGAGGCGGCCGCCGGCCAGCTCACCCATGCGCGTGAGGTGGGGCTGCAGGTGGGCGTTCACCGCCGACGGCAGGTACAGCTGCAGCAGCGGCGCGAACTGCGCGTCCGTCGTGTAAAGGTTGCTGCCATGGCGGTCCGGCACCGGATGGGCCGGGGCGGCGCTGGCGGATGGGTGGCTTGGGTGCATATTGCTTTGTCTCCTAGGACAAATTCTGGGAACCCGGCCCATTCGCGTCAAATATTATTAAAGTATTGATCTATATACTGAAACAATTGATGACCGCCCACTGCGGGCGCCAGCGTCCCATGATCCATCTTGAAACCCGGCAGCTGCAATATTTCGTGGTGCTCGCCGAAGAGCTGCATTTCAGCCGCGCGGCCAAGCGCTTGTGCATCTCGCAGCCGCCGCTGAGCATCGCCATCCGGCAGCTGGAAAGCACGCTCGATGCCCAGCTGTTCGAGCGCAACAGCCGCGGCGTGCGACTGACCCTGGCAGGCCAGCATCTACTGACCCAGGCACGTGACATTCTCGAACGCACACGCCGCGCCGCGGTGGATACGCGCGCGGTCGCGCTGGGCATGGCTGGCAGCCTGCGCCTGGGCTTTGTCGGCTCGAGCATGTACCGCGGCCTGCCCGAGGCGCTGGAACGGATGCGTGCCCAGTACCCCGACGTGCGCGTGGACCTGCATGAACTCAACAGCATCGACCAGGTCGCGGCACTGCAAACCGGCAAGATCGACCTGGGCCTGATGCACACCATCGCGCCACCGGCCGGCATGAGTGCGCAGGCCATCGTCAGCGAGCCGTTCATCGCCTGCCTTCCCGCCAACCATGCGCTGGCAAAACCGGCAAGAATCGCCATGGCCCAGCTGGCCAACGAAAGGCTGATCCTGTTTTCCGAAGCCGTCTCGCCCGACTACTTCCGCGTGATCCGCAGCATGTGCCAGGCCGCCGGCTTCGACCCCGAGCTGCGCCATGAGGTGCGCCACTGGCTGTCCGTGCTGTCACTGGTCGCCACCGGCCAGGGCGTGTCCGTGGTGCCGGCCTGCCTGCAACGCGCGGGCATGCAGGGGCTGGCCTTCAAGCCGATTGCCGGGAAGACGCCACTGTCGGTGCTGCAGGCCATGTGGCGCCCGTCGCCCGCCCATCCTCTGGTCGCTATCCTGCTGGGGCACCTGCAGTCGGTGGTGAAGAAACAGCTGCGCGCAACGGCCGCCCATCAGCGCTGAGCGGCCCAGCCCCAGGCGGCAGCGTTCAGGCGCTGATGACTTCGGCTTGCTGCCGCGCCACGCCGGCCGAGGCAAAGCTGGCCATCTCGCCCAGCATCACGCAGGCCGACTCCAGCAGCGGCCAGGCCAGCGCCGCGCCCGAGCCTTCGCCCAGGCGCAGGCCCCAGTCGAGCAGCGGCTCGGCGCCCAGCGCCTGCAGCACGATGGTGTGGCCCGGCTCGCCCGAGCGGTGGGCAAACACGCAGCGCTCGAGTACGGCCGGGCGCAGGCGGCTGGCCACCAGCACCGCGGCCGTGGTGATGAAGCCATCGACCACGATCACGCGCCGCTCCTGCGCGGCCTGCAGCACGGCACCGACCATGGCGGCAATCTCGAAGCCGCCCATGGCCGCCAGCACATCGAGCGGCTCCTGCACATCGTGATGAAAGGCCAGCACGCCGCGCAGCACCGCGACCTTGCGCGCCACGCCCGCGGCGTTGAGCCCCGTGCCCGCACCCGTGACCTGGGCGACGTCCAATGCACACAGCCGCGCGAGCAGCAGCGAGGCGCTGGAGGTGTTGCCAATGCCCATTTCACCGAGCAGCAAGGCATTGCCAGGCAGCGCGCGCACGAGCTGCGCACCTTCGTGCATGGCGGCATCGCACTGCGCCGAGGTCATGGCCGCAGCCGACGAGCAGTCACGCGTGCCATGCGCCACCTTGCAATGCCACAGCCGCGGGTGTCCGGCCACGAAGGGGCGCACGGCAAGATCACGCGCCACGCCGCAATCGGCGACATGCAGCGCCAGGCCGTTTTGCCGTGCCAGCACGCTCACCGCTGCGCCACCCGAAAGAAAGTTCTCCACCATCTGCCAGGTGACATCGACCGGATAGGCCGAGACGCCGCGCGCCGCCAGCCCATGGTCGGCGGCAAACACCACCATTTGCGGCTGCTCCAGCCGCGGAGTATCGGATTGCAGGATGCAGGCCAGCCGGTGCGCGATGCGTTCGAGCAGACCCAGAGAACCCAGAGGCTTGGTCTTCTGGTCGATCAGTGCTTGGACGCGGGCATTCCAAGCAGGGTCGTGGATGGAAGGGATTTCAGGCAAAAAACGAGTCATCGCAAACCGGCCGAAGGAAGTCCAAAGACTGCGAGTATCGCCCGCCTGCACCCTGCCCGGCTGCCGTGCGTTTGATCCTCTTGCCTGGATCATGGTTTTGCCGCGCCCATGAAAAAAGGCCCCGCAGGGCCTTGGCTCATGCACTAACCCAAGCTTCAGGGGCGAACCGGCACCTGCTCCGTGTATTCACGCAGTACGCCGCCGTCACGCACGCTGCCGCTGACTTCGGACGAACGCACGCGGTCGGCACACGAACGGCGGTCATCGGCTTCGCGGAACACCTCGCAGCGGGCCAAGGCGTTGCGCTGGTACTGGTCCATGCCCTGGTCACGCGGCATGCGGCCGGCGCGCTCCTCGGCGCGCACGGCTGCGGCTTCATGCTGGTGCGGATCGGCATACTTGCTGCGCTGCGTCTGGTGGCGCTCGCCCTTGGGACCGCGATGATGGCGATGGGCCTTCTGACCTTCGTGACCACGGGCCTGCGACGGCGAAGCCTGCGCCGGTGTCTGGGCGTTGGGCTGCGGTGTGGTGGTGCTGGCCGGGGGCGGAGGTGTCTGGGCATTCACTGCGCCCATGGCACAGATGGCTGCGGCACACAGGGTCATTTGCACGGAGCGGGTCCAGGTGGATTTCATGGTGAATATCTCCTCAGTGGATGAATCGGGGAGCGGCGGCAAATGCCTCCGTAGCTACATTCCAGAGCTTGGGGCAGATCACCAGCCCGGCTTATCAGTTCACCCCGCCTGCGACTGAAGGCCGGAACCTACAGCGCAGCGGCCTGCGACACGCTTCGGGTACATGAGTTGAAGCTTGAACCGCATTGCCTGGCACAAACCGCGCGGCTGCACACCTACGCGGCATCCTCGCCAACCATGGCAGCATTTAGAAAAACACTCTTGCAAATAATATATTGATAGTCATACACTATTAATAGGCTGGCGCTGCCCGTGGACTCATTGCACCTTTTGCCCTGTTCCAACCCGTATGCATGAGCGCTGCACGCCAGCGTCTCAAATGCCCGGCGGCGTCGGCCATTGGCTTCCATGGCTGCCGCAACTCCAAGCCCCTCTTATTTTCTTCTCGAGGAAATCAACCGCATGCCGCGTGGAATACCAATTACCAATATCGTCACGTTGTTTGATGCGGCGTCCGGTGCCAATCCGGCTGTTGCTGCGCGCATTCTGGGTGATCCGGGGGTCTGCGTGGACGTTTACCATGAAGGTTGGACCGCACTGACCGTTTCAGCCAAGAGGGGAAACAAGCCGTCCATCGACCTACTGCTCGCGCACAATGCCAATATCGAGCTGGCCAACATCTACGGCGAAACGCCTCTCATGGTGGCGGTCAAGTACAACCAGGAAAAAACGGTTGACCACTTGCTCGAAAGAAAAGCCAACAAGGCAGCGGTCAATCTGCAGGGCGAGAATCTGCTCATGTACGCCGCGCGTGCCGGCAACGAGAGAATGGTGAAGAAATTCATGGCCGAAGGCCTGAATGTGAATGCGGTCAACCGGTATGGCGAAACGGCACTGCTCATTGCAACCGAGAACGACTGCGAGAACGCAGTTGCCGAGCTGCTGAGACACCATCCCCATCTTGAAGCCGCGAACCAGAATGGACAGACGGCGCTGATGCTCGCGGTGCATTACCGCTGCGCAGGCGTCGTTGCGCAACTGAGGGCGGCAGGAGCCGACCTCAATGCCGTCAACCGGGACGGACAGACGGCGCTGATGCATGCGGCCCTCCAGGGGCATTGGAAAATCATCAATGACCTGTTGAGGCTCGGTGTCAACCTGGATTTCGCCAACGCTTCGGGACACACGGCACTGATGCTGGTGTCCAGGGCGGGGCAGACGGCATCCGCAGAAAAACTGCTCAATGCCGGCGCCAATGTCCATCTCGTCGACAGCAACAAGATGAGTGCGCTGATGCATGCCGTCAGCGGCAGGAACATGAAACTACCGCCCCTGCTGCTGGCCAGACAGGCAGCAATAGATGGCGTCGACAAGGACGGCAATACCGCACTGGTGCATGCGTTCATCCAAGACGCAGCCGCAATGGTCAAATACTTGTTGGCCGCTGGTGCCAACGTGAATGTTCCGGACTGCCAAGGCAAAACCGTGCTGATCAAGGCCGCCGAACACGCCAGGACGCAGATGCTGCAGCTTTTTCTGGAGGCCCGGCACCAGATCGACGCCGCCGACACCAGCGGCATGACAGCGCTGATGCATGCCGCGAAAAAAACCTGCGCCGTGAACGTATCGATATTGATCCATGCCGGCGCCGATGGCGGCCTGCAGGACAAGAGCGGCAGGAATGCATTGATGCATGCTGCGCAAAACCGCAGCCTGGAAGCGACCAAGGTATTGCTGGCGGCTCGCCCCCAACTCGATGCGGTGGACGTCGGCCAAAGAACGGCCTTGATCATTGCCGCTGAAAAAGGCGACGGGCAGATAGTCTCGGCGCTGGTGAACGCAGGCGCAGCCGTTCATTGCGCCGATGCCCGCGGCGTCACCGCGCTGATCGCGGCCAGCATGCTGGGACACGACGCGGCCGTGGATGCCTTGCTCGAACCCCGCACGAATTCCTCTGGCGAAGCCGTGGCACCGCCGGCTGCAGCCGAGCTGGAGACGGCCTTGATACTTGCGGCCTTGCATGGGCGTGAAAAGATAGTCGCCAGTCTATTGAGATTGCGCTTGTGCGAGACCGATCCGCACACCCAGTGCGTCGAACCTGCGGGCGCAGGCGCGCTGCTCGTCGTCATCCAGCAAAACAGAAAACAGGATCTGATGGACTTGATAGAAGCCGGAGCAGATATGCGGGCGATTGACGCCACCTCCGCCATGCCTGATCTGCTGCCGCAGCCCCAGGACGGCCATCGGGTCACCTTGACGCCCGCGTACTTGCATGAGGTTCAGCACTACCAGTCGGGAAAGACCAACCAGTGGGACACCATTGCCCTGCTTTGCGCCGCACGCAAGGGCCATGAAAAGGTCGTGCTGCACCTCATCCACCATGGCGCCGACGTCAACGCCAGGGAAGTCGGTGGCTATACGGCGCTGATGTTCGCGGCGTTCCATGCGCGCACCGAAGCCCTGCACACACTGCTGGCCGCGGGTGCGGATATCGGTGCCGTCAGCCACTGCGGCAGCACCGCTCTGGGGATTGCGGCCATGCGTGGGCACGAGGACATCGTTGCCGTGCTGCTGGAGCCGCGTATCGACGCGGATGGCTGCATCGCTGTCGGGCCTGCTGCCGTCGACAAGGCAAATGCTCTGGCGGCCTCGCTCATAGAAGGGCATCGGAGCGTGAGCGACATCTTGCAGGCGCAAGGCGCGAAGCTGGAGTTTCTCGCGCCCAAGGGCACGACGCTGCTGCATGCGGCCGCCAAGCAAGGCGCAGTACAGATGCTGGGCAGGCTGATTGACGCGGGTGCCGACGTCGGGATGCGGGACAACCAGGGCATGACCGCGCTGATGTACGCGCAGCTGTGCACCGATGCCGCTACCAAGCAGGAAATGCTGGCTCTGCTGGGCCCTGCGTCGGCAGGGCAGGAGGCTGCGACAGCGGCATACGCAGCGCCGTTGAACGCTATCGACATGCCTGTGCCGTCGCGCCCCCTGCATATGCACACGCGGGATGGCGACGCTGATGAGGCCAGCATGCGCGTCGATATCACAGGCAGCGCCGAAAGCGGATACGCCACGCTGGCGCAGGCCCTCGACCCATAGAATCCGCGCGCCGGCCGCAACGCTTTTGCGCCACGCGCGGGCGTGAGCCAATCCACGAGGTTCAGTCCGCAGAGCGACTGCCCAACGAAAAAAGGCCCCGAAGGGCCTTCTCGACAGGCATCAACGGCGCAGGCCGTTGACTGGCTTATCGACCGGTGGGCGAGCCAGCGGTCGAGGGCGACGCCTGGGCCGGCTTCATGGCTTCCATTTGCGATTGCGACGGTGCGTGGGTGCTGCCGTGCGATGCGGGCACATCCTTGCGACCGTCAACCGAGCGTGCGTTGGTCGGCGAGGCTTGTGCGGGCTGACGCGCTTCCATGGACGACTTCGACGGCGCGGTGGATTGGGGAGTGTGATTGCGCACGCCGTCAGGATTGCGGGCCTGCGACGGGGAGGCCTGCACCGGCGTTTGAGTGCTCGAGGACTCGACCAGCTTGGCTGGGGTCTGCGTCTGTGCATTGGCGGCGCCGAAGGCGCACACGGCAGCAGCACACAGGGTCATTTGCAGGGTGCGGGTCAGGTTCGATTGCATAGTCATAGTGGCTTTCCTCAAAGTGAAGGGGACTGACTGAAGAAGCTGCGGTGGCAATCTCTTCGGTACGTTCCTAGCTTGAGGCACATCGCTTGTCCGGCTTATCAGTTCATCCCCTTTGAGGATGAAGGTGTGAACCTACAACCTCGTCAGCTTACTGGCGAGCTGCGTGCAAACCAGTCATCGACCCCGGCGGCCAGGCGTTCGAAAACGCTGTCCAGCGTAGGTGCACCGGCGCCCAGCAAGGCCTGCACGACGCTGGCGTTCTCCAGCATGCCGTGCCAGTAGCTGCCCAGGATGCGCCCATCGGCGCTTTGCCAGACAAGGCCCGGCTCGCGTTCGTGCGCCACCATGCCCGCGGCCAGCATGTCCTGGCGCAGCCGGGTCTGGCCATGGTGGATTTCATAGACCTGCAGCGCCAGATCCGACAGTGCCTGCCAGGGGGCAGCGAGCGCCGGCATGCGGACTTCGGCATGCAGCAGCCGTTTCTCGGCCTCGAAGACCGTGACCAGCGGCAGCAGGCCCAGCCCGACTTCGTTGTCATCGACGCCATGCAGATCGATCAGCGCCTCGCCCAGCATCTGCAGCCCGCCGCAGATGCCCCACAACCGCCCGCCCCGCGCCACATGGGCCGCGAGCGCCGCATCCAGGCCCTGGGCGCGCAGCCAGCGCAGGTCGCTGGCCGTGGCTTTCGAGCCCGGCAGTATCACCCAGTCCGCGGCCTGCACCTGCGCCGGGCTGCGCGCCCAGATCAGCTGCACGCCGGGCACATTGAGCAGCGGCTGGAACTCATCGAGATTGCTGGCGCGCGGATAGGCAATCACCGCCACCGTGGTGTGCACCGCCGCGCCCGCGGCGCCGTCGTTCGCTCCCGCGTCATGCACCCCATCCTCCTCGGGCAGGCCGTGGCGCGCCAGCCGGGGAATCGTCGCCACCACCGGCACGCCAGTCAACTCCTCGAGCATCTGCGGGCCGGGCGCCAGCAGACGCGCGTCACCGCGGAACTTGTTGAGCACGAAGCCGCGGATCAGCGTCCGGTCTTCGGCCGGCAGCAGCGCCCAGGTGCCGTAAAGATGGGCGAACGCGCCACCGCGGTCGATGTCGCTGACCAGCAGGCAATGGGCCTGCGCATGGCGCGCGACGCGCATGTTGACGACATCGCTGGCGTGCAGATTGATCTCGGCGGGCGAGCCCGCGCCTTCGATGACCACCACGTCGTTCTCGCTGCGCAGCGCATCGAGGGCCTGGGCAATGTGCGGCCAGACATGGGCGCTGCGCTCGCGCCAGGGCAGCTGCGTGAGCACAGTGTCGACCTGCCCCAGCAGCACCACCTGGCTGCGCATGTCGGCTTCGGGCTTGAGCAGCAGCGGATTCATGCGCACCTCAGGCATGCAGCCCGCGGCCAGCGCCTGCAGATACTGGGCCGTGCCGATCTCGCCCCAGGCGCCATCCGCGGCCGGCACCACGCGCGCATGGTTGCTCATGTTCTGCGCCTTGAACGGCGCCACCTTGAAGCCCTGATTGCGATACCAGCGGCACAGCGCCGTGGTGACCCAGCTCTTGCCCGCGCCGCTGCTGGTGCCCAGCACCATCACGCACAGCGCCGGGCGCTGGCCTGGGATGGGCAGGGGAAGATGAGTGAAATGGTTCGTCATGCTGTTCCGTCGAGAATCGGTGCCGCCGCCCAGGCCTGGGCCAGCGCCTGCTGCGATGCCGGCGGCAAAACCCCCAGCCGCACGGCGCCGGCCAGGCCAAAGCTGGCCGTGTCGCGCAATTTGATGCCATGCTCGCGGCGCAGCCAGGCCAGGCGCGCGCGCATCTGCGCCGCCTCGTGCGCGGGCCAGCGCGCGACGAAATAATTCGCCAGGCTGCCGGGCACGACCCGCCAGCCCAGCGCGGTGCACAGCGCGATCTGCGCCGCCTTCCACTGCGCCAGCTGGCCGCGGCTGCGCGCCAGCCACTGCTGCACGGCCGGCGTGGTCCAGGCCTCGAGCAAGGCCACGCCATGCGCGCCCACCACCCACGACGCGGCCAGCGCCTGCAGCGCGGCCACGTCGGCCGCCGCGTCTTCGGGCGCAATCGCATAGGCGGCGCGCACGCCGGTCATGCCCAGGGCCTTGTTCGGCGTCCAGATCTGCCAGGCGCTGGCCGGCAAGGCGCTGGCCGGCAAGGTGCTGTGGCGGCCGTCCAGGCGCAGCGGCTGATAGGCGCAGTCGAGCACGCGCAGATCCGCGCTGGGCCCGGCATGCCAGGACACGAGCGCTGGGTCGCTTTGGCCCAGAGGGCTGGAGGGTTCGCAGGCCCAATGCAGGGCCGGCTGCCGGCCTGGCGCTGCCGGCGCGCGCGCAATTTCCAGGCCCCACACGCGCGCCGCCTGCGCATAGTCGCCGTAGCTGTGCGCGGGCAGCAGCGCCTGGCGCCGCCCCAGGCGTGCCGCATGGGCGCTGATGCGATGAATGAATTCGCTGGCGCTGCCGGCCAGCAGCACGCGTGCGGCGTCGACGGCATGAAAGGCGCCCAGCCGCGCACGCAGCGCCACATAGGACGGATCGGGGTATTGCTGCGCATGCGCGGCCTGCAGTGCCAGCAGCGCGTCGGGACAGGGACCGCAGGCATTGGCATTGGTGGAGAAGTCATGCGCGGGCACGCCCAGCGCATCGGTGCCGCCATGGGAATATTCAAGCATGCGCGCTCCATAACGAAAGCCCGGCAGCGACCAGCGCCAGCGCGGCCAGCAGATGCACGGCGCGGCGCGTGAGCTGCAGCGCACGCGCGGTGTGCGGCGCTTCGGGTGGCACCCCCGCCGCATGCAGCACATAGGAGCCGGGCTTGCCCAGGCGTACATCGAGCGCCAGCGCCAGCGCCGCCATCGGCCAGCCACCGTTGGGCGATGGCGTGAGCCGGCTTTCGCGCCGCAGCCGGGCCAGCGGCAGACCGCCCGCACTCAGCGCCAGCAGCAGCGCGGTGATGCGCGCTGGAATCCACGACAGCAGGTCGTCGGCATGCGCGGCCCATTTGCCGCCCCACTGCCAGTAGCGCCCGCCGCGCCAGGCCGGGTAGCCCCACATGGCGTCGGCGGTGTTGGCGAAGCGGTACAGCGCCGCGCCCGGCAGGCCCAGCAGCGCAAACCAGAACAGCGGCGCGACCACCGAGTCATTGAGGTTCTCGGCCAGGGTTTCCAGCGCGCTCTCGCGCACTTCGGCGGCGCTCAGCTGCGTCACATCGCGGCTCACCAGCCAGGCCAGGCGTGCGCGCCCGGCCGCCAGCGATTGCTCCAGCGCTGCTTCGACGGCCTGCACCTCGGACTGCAGCATGCGCCAGGCAAACAGCGGCTTGAGCAGCAGCGCCAGCAGCGGCACGGCCAGCCAGGCCGGTCCCTGGGCCAGCAGCCACTGCGCCGCCGCGTAGCTGCCGGCAATGCCCGCGGCCAGCAGACACCAGACCAGGGCGCCGCGGGCCCAGCGCCCCAGATCTGGATCGACCGCCTGGGCCGCGCCCACCCAGCCGCTGGCCGCACCCAGCAGCCAGCCCATGCCGACCACCGGGTGCAGCCGCGCCGGCGGCTCACCCCACATATGGTCGATCAACAAGGCCAGCAGCAGCGCCGCCGCCGCCGCGCTCGCACCCCCAAGGCTGTCAAACCACATCTGCGCCATCGCCGCTGCGGGCTGGCTGGCCCCAGGTTTCATCAAACAGCATGTCGGCCAGCGCCGCGCGCTGGGCCCACTTTTCCTGCTGCAGCATGGGCTCGGCATAGAACGCGGGCACCGGCCCCAGGCACAGCACGGCCAGCGGCCGGCTGCCCGCGGGCATGGCCAGCAGCGCGGCCAGCGCCACCGGATCGAACAGCGACACCCAGCCCATGCCCAGACCTTCGGCGCGCGCGGCCAGCCACAGGTTCTGAATGGCGCAGGCCGCCGAGGCCACATCCATCTCGGGCAGCGTGCGCCGGCCAAATACATGCGCTTCGCGGCCTGGCGGCATCGCCAGCACCAGCACTTCGGCCGCATCGAGCACGCCCTGCACCTTGAGCCGCATGAACTCGTCCTCGCGCTCGCCCAGCGCCTGCGCCGTGCACTGGCGCTCGGCTTCGACCAGCGCATGGATGCGTTCGCGCATCGCCCGCGCGCGCACGCGCACGAAACGCCAGGGCTGCATGAAGCCGACGCTGGGCGCATGGTGGGCGGCGCGCAGCAGACGCAACAGCACCTCCTCGTCCACCACGCCGCCACTGAAATGGCGCATGTCGCGGCGCTCATGGATGGCGCGATAGACTGCGGCGCGGTCTGCCGCGTCAAACGGCAATGCCGCCAGCGTGGCGCCGGGCAGATCGTCCGCAGGGCTTGGAATGGAAGTCATGGTCGTGCCGTTCTTCAAGCCAATGGGTCAGGCCATTGTCTCAGTCTCAATCCTCGATGCCGCGTTGCGCTGGCACACCGGCCTGGAACGCATGCTTGATCAGCGTCATCTCGGTCACCGTATCGGCCAGCTCGATGATCTCGGGCGGGCAGCGCCGGCCGGTGAGCACCACATGCACCTGGCGCGGGCGTTCGCGCAGCGTCTGCAGCACCGGCTCCAGCGGCAGCCAGCCGTAGATCAGCGGGTAGGTGATCTCATCGAGCACCACCATGAAATGCTCGCCCGAGGCAATGGCGGCGCGTGCGCGCTCCCAGCCTTCGCGCGCCAGCTGGCCGGACTGCTCGTGGTCCTGGCTCTTCCAGCTGAAACCATCGCCCAGGCCTTCGATAGGCATGCCCAGCTGCTCGAACATGCGGTGTTCGCCAAAGCGCGCCGTGGGCACCTTCATGAACTGGAATATCTTGACGGACTTGCCGCGGCCGTGGGCGCGCAGCGCCAGGCCGAACGCGGCCGTGCTCTTGCCTTTGCCATTGCCGGTATTGACCAGCACCAGGCCGCGGCGTTCGCCTTCGGGCTTGGTATAGGGCTTTTCAGTGGGGGCTTGTTCGATTTCCATGGAGGACTTTCAGCAAAGTGGGTTGGTCGCAAACGCAGCGCGCTGCCGGAAAAAATTCGTTCAGGGCCTTGCAGGCAGGCGCGGCAACGCCACCCACTGGCCGTCGATGGCGCGCACCTGGATGCGCTCGTCAAACACCTGCTCCAGCGCGCGGTGGGTCGAGGCATCGGCGCAGCCGCCCTGGTGGCGCACGCGGCCCTGGGCGATCACCACCAGGTCCTGGGCCTGCAGCGCCATGGAGATCTCATGCAGCACGCTGACCACGGTCGTGCCATGGGCGACGAGCTCCTGCACGCAGTGCAGCCAGTCGGTCTGGTGCGGCGGATCGAGATTGGCCAGCGGCTCGTCCATCAGCAGCACCTGGGCCTGCACCGCGAGCGCGCGCGCCAGCAGCACGCGCTGGCGTTCGCCGCCCGACAGCTGGCCCAGGCTGCGCATGCGCCAATCCCAGCTGTGCGTCTGGCGCAGCGCCTGTTCGACGGCCACATGGTCCTGCGCCGAGGGCGCGGCCAGCCAGGGCTGGTGGGGCAGCCGGCCCAGCATGGCGACGTCGTAGACCGACATGTCGTTGGCTGTGGCCTGGTTCTGGCCCAGCCAGGCCAGCGCGCGCGCGCGCTCGCGGCCGGGCCAAGCCTGCAGTTCGCGGCCCAGCAGCAGCACCCGGCCCTGGCTCTGGCCCATGCCGGTCAGCGCGCGCAGCAGCGTCGATTTGCCCGCGCCGTTCGGCCCGACGATGCTGGTCCAGCGGCCCGCGGCCAGGCGCAGCGACAGATCGTGCAGCACCGTCTGGCCACCCAGTGCCACCGACAGCCCTTCGGCCTGCAGCGCCCATTTCCCGGTCATGCGAGCTCCTGCGCATTGCGTCTGTGCATCAGCCACAGCAGATAGCTGCCGCCCAGCACCGCCGTGAGCACGCCCACGGGCAATTCCTGCGGTGCGATCAGCCAGCGTGCCAGCAGGTCGGCGCCCAGCAACAGCACAGCTCCCATGGCCGCGCTGAGCAGCAGCAGCCAGCCATGCAGGGCGCGCACCAGCGAGCGCACCAGATGCGGCGCGGCCAGGCCGACAAAGGCAATCAGCCCGGTCTGTGCCACCGCCGTGCCCGTGGCCAGCGCCATGACCACGATCAGCAGCATGCGCAGCGGCGCCAGCGGCAGGCCCAGGCTCAGCGCCGTGGCTTCGCCCAGCGCCAGGCCGTCCAGCACCCGGCTCAGCGACCAGGCGACCAGCAGCACCACGGCCAGCACCGCCGCCATCAGCGCGCAGGCGCCCCAGCCGACAAACGCGGTGCTGCCCAGCATGAAGGACTGCATGGCTTGAATGATCTCGGGCGTGAGCATCAACACCATGGAAGAGGCTGCTCCCAGCACCACGCCGACCACCACGCCGGCCAGCAGCAGGCGCAGCGTGTTGTGCGCGCCCTTGGCCAGCAGCAGCGTCAGCAGCACCGCGCCCACGGCGCCGGCAAACGCCGCGCCGGTGATGCCCAGGCGCAGCATGCCCTGCAGCGCGAACGGTGACACGCCCAGCGCCGCCATGGCCAGGGCCACACCCAGCGACGCGCCCGAGGCGCTGCCCAGCAGATACGGGTCGGCCAGCGGATTGCGGAACACGCCCTGCGCCACCGCGCCGGCGAGCCCGAGCAAGGCGCCGGCGAACCAGGCGCCCGCAGTGCGTGGCAGCCGGATATCGCGCACGATCTGCCAGGCCAGCGGGTCGGCTCGCATGTTCCAGATGCTTTCCCAGCCGGTGCTGCCTATGCCCGCGCCCAGCAGCAGCAGCAGGCCGCTGGCCAGCAGCAGCGCCAGCGCGAGCGCGGCAGGACGCAAGCCGTGGTCCTTCATGGATAGACCTGCTGCACGCAGCGCGCCATGGCCATCGCCGCCTCGGCCAGGCGCGGGCCGGGGCGAATCACCAGGTCGGCCTCGGCGCCCGCGAAGCGGCACACGCGCCCGGCCTGCATGGCCCGCAGCGCCGACCAGCCGGGATAGGGTTCGCGGCTGTCTCCCAGGCTGCGCTGGCCGCCCATCAGCAGATCCGGGTCGGCGCGCACCACATATTCCGGGTTGAGCCGCGGAAACGGGCCCAGTGACGCGGGCACGATATTGACCAGGCCCAGGCGCGCCAGCGTTTCGCCGATGAACGAGTTCTCGCCCGCGGCAAACGGGCCGCGGCTGGCCTCGAAGTAGACGCGCTGGCCGCGGGCCCGGGCCGGCATGGCGCGCGCCGCCTGGGCCAGGCCCTGCTCGATGCGCGCCCAGACCGGCTCGGCACCTTGCTCCGGCGGCAGGGCCAGCAGCGTGGCCAGCGTGCGCAGCACACCATGCACTTCGGCATGGGTGCGCGGCTCGAGCGCGACCACCTTGAGGCCCAGCGCTTCCAGACGCTGGATGGCGCGCGACGCCGCCGAGATCAGCACCACGTCCGGGCGCAGTGCCACTACGGCCTCGATGTTGGGCTCCAGATTGCCGCCCAGGCGCGGCAGCTGGGCCAGTGCCGGCGGCCAGGTGGTGTAGCGGTCCACGCCGACAATCCGCGCGCAGGCGCCAAGCGCGCACAGCGATTCGGCGAGCGACGGCAGCAGGCTTACGATGCGCTGCGGCGCAGCCGCCAGCTGCACGGACTTGCCACGCGCATCGGTGATGACGATGGGCGCGGCTGCGGGCGCAGGCAGGGCTTCAATGCTTTTTGCCGGGGCTGACAGCAACAGGCCAGAAATCAGTGACACGGCCAACAACCATGCCGGCCAGCGTCCTTCGACAGGCTCGGGAGGAAAGGCACTTGTTGACTGCCGCCCCCTCCATGCATGTAAGCTGAATCCAGCCGTCATATGCCGCCTTTCAATGTGAGCGGCATACCCGCACACATCAACGTTGCATGGCTGCATGCGGCGGCCACCTGCTGATTGAGCGTGCCCAAAGCATCGACAAACGCGCGCACCTCACGGCCCAGCGGAATCACGCCCAGGCCGATCTCGTTGCCCACGATCACCACCGGGCCGCGCGCCTGCGCCAGCGCGGCCAGGAAAGCCGCGCGCTGCGCCGGCCAGTCCTGTGCCTGCGGCGGCTGATCGGGCATGGGCATCATCCAGTTGGTGAGCCACATGGTCAGGCAGTCGATGACGAGCAAGGCGTCGGGCTGGCTGCGCTGCGCCAGCGCGGACGCCAGGTCCAGCGGCACTTCGGCGGTGTGCATGCCGGGCACGCGCTCGGCGCGGTCCCGCTGGTGGCGGCTGATGCGGGCCTGCATTTCGGCATCGTAGGCCTGGCCGGTCGCCAGCAGCCAGGCGCTGCGCCCGGGTGCGGCCGTGAGCCAGTCCTGGGCCAGGGCCTCGGCACGGCGCGACTTGCCGCTTTTCTGGCCGCCCAGAATCAACTCGCTGCGCACTGGCGTCATGCCGGCTCCTTTGGCTCTTGCAGATCGGGCGCGCCCAGCAGCGCTGCAATGGCACGCGGGTGCGAGGCAAACCAGGCATGGAAGAAACTCGCGTGCAGGCTGCCATGCCGGTACAGCCATTCGCCGCTGCCCGCGCCCGGCGCTTCGTCCGGGCGATGGCTGCGCCCCAGCGGCGTCGCCGGGCTGTCCAGCCTGGCGTAATGAAAAGTGTGGCCGCGCAGCAGCCCCCAGGGGGTAGGCAACTGCTGCATGCCCAGACCTGCCAGGCGTTTTTGCATCTGCGCCTTGCCGGGCATCAGCCCCCACAGCGGCGCCCAGCGGCCATCGCCGGTGGTGATGCCTTCGCACAAGGCCAGCATACCGCCGCACTCGGCCCAGATCGCGCGGCCGGCCTGCCAGTGCGCCCGGATATCGGCCTGCAGATCGGTCTGCGCCGCGAGCTGCGCGGCATGCAATTCGGGATAGCCACCGGGCAGCCACAGCGCATCGCACTCGGGCAGGCGCTCGCCGGCCAGCGGCGAGAAGATGCGCAGTTGCGCGCCCATGGCGCGCAGGCAGTCGAGATTCGCGGGATAGACAAAGCTGAACGCCGCATCGTGCGCCACGGCAATCACCCGCCCCGCGAGCCACGGGCCCAGCGCTTCGGGCCCCGTGGCATCCGACTCAGCAGCCGGCGGCGCAAATTCCACGGCCCATTGCTGCCAGTCCTGCCAGCTGCGCTGGCCCAGCGGCGTCTGCGCCAGCGCATCGGCCGCGGCGTCGAGCCGCTGCATGCCGTCCTTGAGTTCATGCGCCGCGACCAGGCCCAGATGGCGCTGGGGCAGTAGCGCCGGCTCGGCCTGTGCATTGGCATCGGCCGCAATGCGCTGCACCGCGCCCTGCCACAGGCTGTCCGCACGCACGCCGGCCTGCAGCAGCTGCGCATGGCGCGCGCTGGCCACGCGATTGGCCAGCACGCCGGCCCAGCGCAGCCCGGGCTGGTAATGCTGCAAGCCATAAGCCAGCGCACCCAGCGTGGCCGACATTCCCGAGGCATCTATCACCGCCAGCACCGGGATGTCAAACAGGCGCGCCAGATCCGCTGCGCTGGGACTGCCGTCAAACAGCCCCATCACGCCTTCGATCAGGATCAGATCGGCAGTCTGTGCGGCCGCGTGCAAACGCGCGCGCGCATCGGCCTCGCCCGTCATCCACAGGTCCAGCGAATGCACCGGCGCTGCGCTGGCCAGCTGGTGCCAGTGCGGATCGAGATAGTCCGGGCCGCATTTGAAGACCTGCACGCGCCGCCCCTGGCGCGTGTGCAGGCGCGCCAGCGCGGCGGTGAGTGTGGTCTTGCCCTGGCCCGAGGCCGGCGCCGTGATCAGCAGCGCCGGGCAGCGCACCGGGCTCAGCGTGAAGGTGTCCATTGCAGGCTCACAAAGAAACGCCGCCCTTCGGTGGCGTAGGTGGCAGCGGTTTCATAGTGTTTGTCAAACGCATTGTCCAGGCGCGCGAGCAGTTTCCAGTCACGCGCCAGCAGCTTGCTGGCCGTCAGATTCCAAAGCGCATAGCCGCCCAGCACCCGGGTGTTTGCGGCATCGTCGAAGCGGCGCGCGCTCCACTGCAGGTCCGCGCCCCAGAGCCAGCCGGCGAGCTGGCGGCGCGCGCCCAGCGTGCCGAATTGCCGCGCACGGCGCGTGAGGTACAGGCCGGTGGCGCCATCCCTGGCCGAGTTGAAGTCCAGCGAGCCATGCCAGCGCACACCTGCGGCCTGGGTCGAGGCGGCCAGCGTCAGGCCCTGGTATTGAGCCTGTGCGACGCTGACATAGCAGCCCAGCGAACTTGCACAGCCGCGCGCGCCCGCCTGGTACGAGACCTGATCGCTGATGCGATTGCGGTAGGCCGTGGCCGAGAATTCGCCGCGGTCCGCGCGGTAGCGCAGGCCGGCTTCCAGATTGTGTGCGTTCTCGGGCGTCAGACCGGCCGTGCCGTAGTTGCTGAAGCGCTGGTAGAGCGTGGGCGCGCGAAAGGCGGTGGCCGCGGACACCGTGGCGCGCCATTGCGGCGTGAGGTCGTAGCCGTAGGCCAGGCTGCCGGTGTCCTTGCCGCCGAATTCGCTGTCATCGTCATGGCGCAGCTGGGCCTGCAGATGCTGCTTGCCCGCATGCCACTGGTAGCCCAGCGCCAGCGCATTCTGCGCGCGCTCGCGGTCAATGGGCGCGTTCTGCAGCGCATCCTCACGCCGCTCCAGCGTGGCCGAAAAGGTCTGGCTGCCGACGCGCCAGCGGTTCTGCCATGAGAAACCGCGCAGCTGCGTGGTGCTCAGATAGGCCGTGGGCGTGGTCTCGTAGCGGTCTTGCGACGCGTTCAGCGCCAGCACGCTGCTCCAGCGCTCGCTCCACTGCGCATTCCATTCAAGACCTGCGGCATGCATGCGATGCAGGCTGCGGTCGTCCACGCCCAGCCGCGGGCTGTTGTCATAGCCGGCATCGATGTCGCTGGCCAGCAGCGAAGCGCGCAGCTGGTGCTGCTCATTGAGGCTCCAGCCCAGCCGGGCCGCGCCCGACTGGCTCTGGTAGCCGTCGCGGTCGCGATTGCGGCTGGGGCGCACGTCGAAGCCATCGCTGCGCTCGCTGGCGATATCGAGCGCGTAGTCCCAGGCAGCATGCACGCCGCTGACGCTGGCCTGCGCACGCCGCGTGCCATGCGAACCCAGACCGATGGACACCGCAGGCGCAAAGGCCTGCTGCCCGCGGCGCGTGAAGATCTGCACCACCCCGCCCATGGCGTCCGAGCCATAGATGGCCGCGGCCGGGCCGCGCAGCACCTCGATGCGCTCGATCAGCGCCAGTGGAATGCTTTCCCAGCTCGCGCCGCCGCTGCCGCTTTGCGAGGAAAAGCGGATGCCATCGATGTAGACCGCCGTATAGGCGGCATCGGCGCCGCGCAGCATCACATTGGTGGTGTTGCCGATGCCGCCGTTGCGCACCATCTGGATACCCGGCAGGCGCGCCAGCACATCGGCCAGGCCGGTGGCGCCGCTGGCCTCTATCGCGGCCCGGTCGATCACCGACATATCGGCCAGCAGTTGCTGCGCCGACTGCGGCGCACGCGCGGCCGTGACCACGGTGGTGGGCGCCTGGCTTTCCGGCAAAGGCTGGGCCTGCAGCGCCGCGGCGCCCCATAGAGCCGCCAGCGCGAGGGGCACGCCAGCACAATGCGCAGCGCCAAAAGAAGGGTGAAACATGGAACAACTAACAGAATCCACCCGGCGCCGACCTCCCCGTCGACAATGGGTCAAAGCAGCCCGCGTCGACAAGCGACGGCGGACCACACTTCGTTGGCCGGTATCCGGGCTGGGCGGAGCACACTCTTGCAAGCCTTCCCAGCGCATGCGCCAGTGGCCGGTGAAGAAGAGCCGAGCATGGCAGATGCTCATCCGCTGACCGTTGCGGGGGCAGCGCAGGCCCGGAAGCGCCGCTTGCGCCGCCCTCCTCCCTGCTTCCCGTTGAACTGCGCGCCTGAGATCGAGCCGCGCGAGCACCAACGGCCGCCATTGTAGCCCTGCCCCTTGCGCCGGGCTTTTGCACCCGTGGCGCCAATGCCCGCGCCCAGCCCACCCCCGCGCTGTAGGACAAGAGACAATATAAGACGTGGAACCATCCATGTGCTACTGTTTCTTACGTACATCCAGAACTACAGGTTCTACAATCAGAGCGTCTATGTCTGCCCCGTCCCCCCTCGACCTCATTTCCGACCGCGTGGAGCGTCTTCTGTTGCGCCACGAGGAGCTTCAGCGCACGAATGCCCTGCTTGCCGAGCAGGTTGCGGCCCTGACCCAGGAGCGCGATTCACTGCGCTCGCGCCTGAGCGCGGCCCGGGCCCGTGTCGATGCCTTGATCGAGCGTTTGCCAAGCAACGAAGGGGCCGGCGCATGAAGCAGCTCGACGTCCAGATCCTGCACCAGAGCTACCTGCTGAGCTGCCCTGAAGGGCATGAAGAGCGCCTGCTCGAGGCCGTGGCCCGCGTCAACGACACCATGGGCCGCATCCGCGATGCCGGCAAGGTCCGTTCGCGCGAACGCGTGGCCGTGCTGGCGGCGCTGAACATGGCGTTTGACATCGTGACCGCGGAGCGCATGCCTGCGCCCGAGCCAGTGGTTGCCGAGCCGGCTGAGCCCGCCGCCACCAGCGCCGAGGATGAAGCCTGGGCCCAGGCCGCCATGATCCAGCAGCAGGCCGATGCCCAGCGCATCGTCGCCCTGCTCGAACGCCTCGACCAGGCGCTCGAAGCCGACGCCCAATTACTGTAAAAATTTGCGCCGGCCGCAGCCAGCGAAGGTCATCCACCTTACAATGGAAGCGTCTGCAAAACTGCTGGGCTTTATATTTCCTTGAACCAATGCTCATTGAGCCCGGGCTTGGTACATCGCTTGATGAGCGTGATCGTCTCGCGTCAGATGAACCCAACGTCAAGCTGCCCTTGCCCCCCTGAACCCCGGTTCAGGATGCCGGTCTGGTGGTTTTGCAGACACCTACACAAGTGGCGGCCTGTAAGGCCGGCACTGCACCGAGTTCTGCTCCATAGAGCCAGCTCAGAAAAGTCCGCTTCGGCGGACTTTTTTTATTGCCTGATTACCCCGCAAGGCAAGAAAGCCGCGGTCCCAATAGGGACCGCGGCTTTTTATACTTGCGCCGGTTTTTATCGCTGACGTCAGCTTGAAGCGAAATCTCCGATACTGGCGCGCTCCAGCATGGGAGCACCGACCAAGGGCCGCCGCGCAGCGATGATGCCGCCCCTAGCCGGGCGCCCCTAGCCGGGCGCCCCTAGCCGGGCGCCCCCCTCGAAGGTTGAGAGGGGGAGCGGGCTCGGCGCCTGCCGCGTAGGCCGCTCGGGGGGTGCTTCAATTACTGGCCGTGGATGCGCTTGGCATCGGCAACGCACTTGTCCTTGACGTCGCCGCTCAGCGCATCGCAACGCTCACGGGCAGCCTTGTACTCGGCTTCGCGCACATTCTCGCTGGCGTCCTTGCGGGCTTCGGAAACATCGGCGGCGCGCTTGGTGCCGGTCACGTTGGATTCATTGCGGGCTTCCGAAACCTTGGCGGCTTCGAGGGCCTTGACGTGGGCGGCCTTGGCGTCCTTCACGCAGACGTCCTTGGGGTTGCCCTTCAGGTCATCGCACTTTTCCTTGGCCACATCGTATTCGGCATCGGCCTTGGCCTTGGCCAGGTTGTGGCGGTGGCGTTCGCTGGCATCGCCGCGGTAGGCGAGTTCAGCTTCGGCAACCTTTTCACGGCCCTTGGCTTCTTTTTCGCACACGTCCTTGGCATTGCCCATCAGCGTATTACATTGGGCCTTGGCGGCCTTGTAATCGGCGCTGATCTGGTCTTTTGCGGCCTTGTGCTCGGCGGGTGTCGCGGCAAACACCGAGGACATGCAGGCGACAGCGAAAACGGCGGTGATTTTTTGTTTGAAATTCATGAGTATCTCCTTCGGTTATGCCAGGCCGGTAATTTACATTTCTATATGCAACCGATAATGCCGGGCAAAGAATATTGCGATAAAACGATTACTTGTCGAAACGGAAATCGGGGTTGCGTGCTTGCCAGTCCTTGAGTTGCGTTTCCGCTTCTTCCTTGAGCACACCTTGACGCTCTTGAATTTTGCCGACGAACTGGTCGCGCTTGCCGGCAACGACATCCAGATCGTCATCGGTCAGCTTGCCCCATTGCTCACGGATCTTGCCTTTGAATTGCTTCCAGTTACCTGCAACTTGATCTTCGTTCATACAAAATCCTTTTTTATCAACGCGGGTCTGATTAACATCCCGCTGTTTTGAAAACACATTCACCCGAAAGCGAAATGTGTATTCAATGTAGGTTGCCTTTCACAGCCTGGCTGTGGGAGATGGAGGTTTATGACGGTCGGCTTTTGCCTACAAACCCATATCCTTTTTACCAAATCAACCGAATGCAAAATAGGATAGAAAAAAACAATCGATCGCAAGATAAAGCAACGATTAATCGATAGCGATATCTGGTATCGGAATATTCAAGGCGATGCGTCCCGAGCACGGCAGGCAGGGCACAGCCGGGCCACATGCCGCCATGCCGCCGGGACGCCGCACCGTGCCAGCGGCGCTGCGCTTACTGTCGCCCGGAGCTGCCGCTTTGTACTTCCAGGCCGGGGCCGGTCAGCAGGCTGGCGCGCCAATCGTCCTCGACCAGCACGCCCTGATCGCGCATGCGCGCGCCAAAGGCGTCGCCCGGCAGCGCCGGCGAGCACAGAAAGCCCTGGAAGAAATGGCAGTGCAGCTCGCGCAGGCAGTCACGCTGCTCACTGGTTTCAACGCCTTCGGCCACCACCTCGGTGCCCAGCGCCTTGCCCAGGCTGATGATGGCGCTGACGATGGCCCGGTCGCCCGCGTCGTGCGGCAAGCCGCGCACGAAGGACTGGTCCACCTTGATCTTGGCGATAGGCAGCTTCTTCAGATAGCCCAGGCTTGAATAGCCCGTGCCGAAGTCATCGATGACCAGGCCCACGCCCAGCTCCGCAATCGAGCGCACGCGTGCGGCCATTTCCTGGGCATCCTGCAGCAGGATGCTTTCCGTGAGCTCCAGTTCCAGCAGGTGCGATGGCAGGCCATGGCGCAGCAGCAGCACCTGCAGCCGCTCGACGAAATCCGGCTGGCGGAACTCGAGTGCCGACACGTTGACCGAAACCTTCAACGGCAGGCCCTGTATGCTCCAGCGCACGGCTTCGCGGATCGACTGCTCCAGCACCCAGGCGCCGAGCGTGACGATGTAGCCCGACTCCTCGGCCATGGGAATGAAGACCCCGGGCGAGACCACGCCGAACTCGGGATCGTTCCAGCGCAGCAGCGCTTCGGCGCCCATGATGCGGTTGCTGCCGATATGCACCTGGGGCTGGAAATAAACCGCCATGCGCCCATGCTCGAGCGCCTGGCGCATTGCATGCTCGAGCTTCATGCGCGACAGCAGGCCGGAGTTCATCTGCGGCTGGTAGAAGCTGTAATGGCCGCGTCCGCGCTCCTTGACGCGGTACATCGCGGTGTCGGCCTGCATGATGAGCTCGTCCAGCGTATGGCCATGGTTGGGATACTGGGCCACGCCGATGCTGCATTGCACCGAGAACCCCAGACCATCGAGCAGGAAGGGCCGCAGCATCTCGCGCAGGATGCGCTGGGCGACACTGGCCGCGCGCGCTTCGTCGCAGCCATGCAGATAGAGCACGAACTCGTCGCCGCCGAGCCGGCTGAGCATGTCGGCCAGGCGCAGGCAGGACAGCAGCCGCTGCGCGACCAGCTTGAGCACGCGGTCGCCAAACTGGTGGCCCAGCGAGTCGTTGATGATCTTGAAGTGGTCGAGGTCGATGAACAGGATGGCAAACACTTCCTGCGTTTGCGCCGCACGCTCTATCGCCTGGTCCACATGGGCCGCGAGGCGCAGGCGGTTGGGCAGGCTGGTGAGCGCGTCGCTGAAGGCCAGCTCCTCGATCCGCTGCTGGGCCTGCTGCTGCTGCGTCAGGTCGCGCATAAAGCCTATGGTCTGAAACACCATGTCCTGCGCATCGCGCAGCGCCACCCAGGACAGGCGCACCGCACAGCGCTGCTGCGCGCCCTGCTCCAGCCACAGATTGCCCTGCCAGAAGCTGCCTGCGCCCCACTCCTGGGCCGCGGCCGCATACCACTGTGCCGGCGGGCTGCTGCCGAAAAGATCGGCCACGCTGCGCCCGGCCCAATCGTCGGCGCCCATCAGCCGGATGCACGCAGGATTGGCGCGCACCAGGCGGTGCTCGGCGTCGGCAATGAAAATCGCGTCCAGGCTGCAGTCGAAGACCCTGGCCGCGAGCTGCAGGCCGGCCTGCACCTCGACTTCGCGCGTGATGTCACGGAAGGAATGGATGCGGCCGATGGGCGCGCCGCGCATCAGTTGCGGCACCGAGCGCCGCTCGATGATCTGCCCCCCGGCCAGGGCCAGTACATCGGTGCTCTCGAGCAGCGGCTGGCGGTGCAATTCACCGAGCCGCAAGGCATAGGCTTCGCGGTCTAGCACCTTGCCGGCCATGTACTCCATGATGCCGGCATCATTGCGCTCCACCAGCATGTGCCTGGGCAGCCCCCAGATCGCGGCCAGGCGGTGGTTGAAGGCGCGGATACCGCCATCGCGGCTGCAGACCAGCATGCCGTCGGCGGTGGAATCGAGCGTGGCGCGCAGGTCGGCCAGCAGAGCTTCAAGCTCGTGCTCATTGTGCGCCTGCTCGCTGCGGTCGAGCATGCTGAGCATCAGCCAGCCGGCCGGCCCGCCCGAAGGACAGGCAATGCGCTGCACGCGCTGCTCGACCGGCCGCAGCGAGCCGTCGCGGCACAGCACCTGGGTCAGCGTCTGCGAGCCCGTGCGCCATTGGCTTTCGTCCTCCCAGAGGCACAGATCCTGCGGCGTCGCCGCCAGCGCCTGCACCGGCATGCCATGCATGGCCTGGTGGTCATAACCCGAGAGCTTGGCGGCGGCGCGGTTGGCAAAGCGGATGCACAAGGTCGCTTCATCGACCAGCCACACGGCTTCGAGCAGGGCATCGAGCGTCTGGTGCCAGAGGGCTTCAAACGGCTGGTTCATGACACGCAGGGCTCCACTGCGCGCTCAAAGAAGTAGCAGATGCGCTGGCGCGGCGAAAGATAGCTCAGCGCCTCGCGCGGCAGCTGCTCCAGGCGCAGGCTGCGCCGGATGCTGATGTCCGCGAACCGCTCCAGGTCCAGCGGCCGGGCATGCGTCAGCGGAACGCTGGCGTCATAGACCAGCACCTCGGGCTTGAGCGGGCGGGAGCTGTTGACCGATACCACCATGGCGAAGCGTCCATCCGCAAGCTGCACCACGGAGCCGGGCGGGTACACGCCCATCATGCGAATGAAGCTTCGCAGCATGATGGGGTCGAAACGCGCCCGGTACTGGGCATACAGCTGGGACAGGGCTTCGTGCGGCGTCTGCCCGGTTTGCGCAAACTCCGGGTTGCACAGACGGTCATAGGCATTGACCAGGCACAGCACCTTGCCGGCCGCGCTCAGATCCTCGTCGATCAGGTGCAGTGGGAAACCGCTGCCATCGGCAAATTCATGGTGCTGGGCAATCGCCGTCAGCACATCGTTCGACACCCCCATGCCCAGGGCCAGCGCCACCGAGTCGCCGACATGGCGCTCGTACAGGGCCCGCGTGGGCGCCGCTGCTCCGGGCGTGGAGTCCTTGCCGATGTCATGCAGCAAGGCGGCCAGGCCCAGTTCATACAGCTGCGCGGCGTCCATGCCCAGCGATTTGCCCAGCAGCAGGCTCAGCACCGTGACATTGACCGGGTGCTCGGCCTGGCGGTTGCCCGAGCCCTCCGACAGCAGGCGGATCACCAGATCGCCCGTGGGCAGTACGTCCTGCAGGTAACCCTCGACCATGGCACGGCCTTGCGCCAGGGCCTGCGCCGGCTGACTCGCCACGCTGGCATACAGGTCCATGTATTCCCGCGCGGCGACGCGAAAGCGGTCATCGCAGCGCTGCCAGAGCTCGGGATGCGGCGCCTCGACCCCGACCGGCGCCGCTTGCGGCGCGGGTGGCGGCATGTCCGCTCCATGGGCGGACGCTTCGACGGCAGGGGCCGCGGTCTGGGGAGGCACGATTTCGCTTCGATCGGGAAAATAACGGATGGCATCCAGCCCCAGCGCCTGAACGGCCCGAAGCTGGCTATCGGACGCAATGCGAAAGCTATTGACGGGAAAGGGATGGCGCATCCAGCCGACTTCCAGCTGGATGTACATGCCTACACACAAGGCTTGCGGATTGATCAGGACAGAGGAGTTCACACGTGAAAGCGTTAACGTACAAAAGGTTGCACAACTGTCCAATTGTTTCGGCCATTATGACCAATTCTTGAGGGTGTGCACGTCTCTTATATCTTGTTGCGCTTTTTTTGCTTGCGAGGACTCTCAAGGCGTCCAGCACCGGCTGCATCCTATCGACACCAGAGGGAGGGCCTATGGACCAGGTCCATCCATAAGGCCCAGGCCGCGACGCCCAACAGCATCAGTCCGGCTGCACGACTGCCCCAGTCGGCGCGCAGTGCATTGAGCCGGCCGCGCAGCCGGCCCCAGAGCCAGGGCGCGGCCAGCAGCCACAGCCCGCTGCCCACGGCAAACGCCGCCATGGAAAGCGCACCGCTCAGCGCGCCACCACTGAGCGCGGCCACCAGCAGGGCCGAGTACAGCAGGCCGCAAGGCATGAGCGCCCAGACAAAACCCGTCGCCAGGCTGCCGCCCGGCGTGGCAACCACAGCTTGGACGCGCCGCCAGAGGCCGCGGCCCGCGGCTTCGATCCAGGCCGGCTGGCGCGCCTGCACCATCATCAGCACACCCCAGACCATGATGGCCAGATGCATGAAGGTCCAGATCGGCTGCATGGCCGTGGTGCGCATATTGAGCCAGGCCAGCCCCTGCACCGCCACCGCGGCCATTGCGCCCAGGCTGGCGTAGCCAGCGATACGGCCCGCATGGAACAGCGCTGCGCGCTGCCACAGCCGGTCGCGCCGGCCATGCAGTTGCACCACGCCGGCCGCGGCAGGCGCGGAAGTCGCCACCGCGCAAGGTGCGGCGCACATGGCCAGGCAATGCGGACCACCCATCAGGCCCATCACGGCCGCCGTCCAAACCAGTGAAATCAACATAAGACCCGCGCCCAGCTCAGGCAGGCAATAAGACAAAGGAACGCAGGCCAGCGGCTACGGGCAAGCGCTAGATGATTCGAGAAAACCGCGCACGGTTGCGGTCGGCCTGCAGATAACGGTCAAAAGTCATGGCTACTGCGCGCACGAAATACCAGCCCATCGCGGTGACCCGCAGGCTTTGCGCATCCATCTCCACCAGGCCCTGGGTCTGCAGTTCGGCCAGCATTTCCAGTTCGGTGGAAAAATAGCGCCGTGAATCGATCAGCCAGGCCTGGTCCAGCGACTCGAACAGCACTTCGCCCTGGCACATCAGCGCCATGATCACGGCGCGGCGGATCAGATCGTCGCGACCCAGCGCCAGCCCGCGCACCACGGGCAGGCGCCCCTGGTCCAGCAGGTCGTAGTATTCGCCCAGGTCCTTGGCGTTCTGGCTGTAGGTCGCACCGACCCGGCCAATGGCCGACACCCCCAGCGCAATCAGGTCGCAATCGGGCTGGGTGCTGTAGCCCTGGAAATTGCGGTGCAGCCGGCCCTGGCGCTTGGCCACGGCCAGTGCATCGGTGGGCAGCGCGAAGTGGTCCATGCCCACATAGACGTAGCCGGCCTGCTCGAAGCTTTCCAGCGCGCGCGCCAGCATCGCCAGCTTGGCCGCTGCACCGGGCAGCGCCGCGGTATCGATGCGCCGCTGCGGCTTGAAGCGCTCGGGCAGATGCGCATACGCATAGAGCGCGATGCGGTCGGGCCGCAGTTCGGCGACCTGGGCCAGCGTGCGTTCGAACGATTCGGGCGTCTGGCAAGGCAGGCCGTAGATCAGGTCGATGTTGATGGATTCGAAACCCAGTTCGCGCGCCGCCTGCACCAGCGCAAACACTTGGCTCGCGGGCTGCTCGCGGTGCACGGCTTTCTGCACCTCGGGGTCGAAATCCTGCACGCCGAAGCTCAGCCGGTTGAAACCCAGCTGCGCCAGATAGGCCAGGCGCTCGGGCGTCACCGTGCGCGGGTCGACTTCAATCGAATATTCGCCGCCGGGCTGGAAGTTGAAATGGCTGCGCAGCAGCGCCAGCAATTGCGCCAGGCCCGCATCGCTGAGAAAGGTCGGCGTGCCGCCGCCCAGGTGCAGCTGGCTCACCGGCTGGCCGCTGCCGCAGTGCTGGGTATGCAGCGCGACTTCGCGCGCCAGGTACTGAAGATAGGTCTGGGCGCGCTCGGGGTGGCGCGTGACGATCTTGTTGCACGCGCAGTAGTAGCACAGCGATTCGCAGAACGGAATGTGCACATACAGCGACAGCGGCCGCGCCTGGGCCGGCGCGCCCTGGCGGCGCTGGGCCAGCGCCAGCGTGTAGTCGTCCTGGCCAAAGGCTTCGACAAAGCGGTCGGCCGTGGGGAACGAGGTATAGCGCGGGCCCGGCACGTCGAAGCGCTGCAACAGCTCGGGGGTGATTGCGGTCATGGGGTGGTTTTCCTTGGGCTTTGACTGTGCCGCATTGCCCGCAGCGCGACCTTGATCTCGATCAAGTCTTGCGCACGCCATGCCTGCGACAATTTGATGCATGTCAGCAGCGGCCCCACACATCAGGCGCTGCGCGCGGCGGCGTTCCATGCGATAAACAGGGTTGGCCCCGTCCAACCCGAGGTCCCAAAGATGAATCTACAAGCGATCAAAGCCTCCTGCTCCAACTGCAACCTGCGCGAGCTGTGCCTGCCCATAGGCCTGAACGACGAGCAGATGCAGCGCATCGACAGCATTGTCGCGGTGCGTCGCAAGGTCAAGCGCGGCAGCCTGCTGTTCCATAACGGCGAGGCGTTCTCCTCGCTGTATGCGATTCGCACCGGTTTTTTCAAGACCAGCGTGGCCACCGAGGACGGGCGCGATCAGGTCACGGGCTTTCAGATGGCCGGGGAAATCATCGGCCTGGACGGCATCGTCAACGACCGCCATACCTGCGATGCGGTAGCGCTCGAAGATGCCGAAGTCTGCGTCATGCCCTTTGACCGGCTCGAGGAGCTGTCGCGCGAAGTGACGGTGCTGCAGAACCATGTGCACAAGGTCATGAGCCGGGAAATCGTGCGCGAGCATGGCGTCATGCTGCTGCTGGGCAGCATGCGCGCCGAGGAGCGGCTGGCGGCCTTCGTGCTGAACCTGGTGCAGCGGCTCAGCGCCCGCGGGTTCTCGGCGTCGGAACTGGTACTGCGCATGACGCGCGAGGAAATCGGCAGCTATCTGGGCCTCAAGCTCGAGACCGTGAGCCGCACCTTCTCGAAGTTTGTCGACGACGGCATCGTGGAAGTCAAGCAGCGGCATATCCGCATCCTCGACACCGATGCACTCAAACGCATCGTCAACAGCCAGCGCGGCTGCGACTGACGCGGCTCATGAGGACGCCCGAGCGCGGCGCCGTGCCGGCCCGTCGGTAGCCCAGCTGTTGACCTCGGCCGGGCGCAGGCCAAGAAGGCATGTCAGTGCCGCCGCAGCGCTGATGACCAGCCAGAACACAAAGAAGGACAGCGTGTAGACCGCCTGCCGGCTCCATTCAAGCGCGGCGCCCTGCCACTGTATTTCACTCGGGTCGACCAGTGCGAACACCAGCATTTCCATTGCGCAGGCGGCGAGGAACGCCGGCCAGAGAATCCACATCAAGCGTCTTGCCCACATCGGGAACTCCTTTCGCAGCCAGGAATTCATTCTGCCGGCAAAGAACTTCAAGCGGGCTGCGGAAAACCCGCGTCCCACCGCAGCCGCGGTCAGCGGTCCGTGGGCGCGTGTTCAGCCGGCGTGGCGGCGTGGTTGCGGCCGGTCAGCGCCGGCGCCAGGCGCAGGTCGGGCTTCTCGGAAAGGATCTGGTTGATCTCGACGCCATGGCGATAGTAGTCGGGGTCGATCACGGGATCGGGGTGGGTGGCGGCGATCCAGAAGGTCGCGAGGCCGGCGACCACGACCACGGCCGGGCCGCCGATCACCATCCAGACAAAGCCAAATTTCCACCAGGGGCGGGGATCATTGGCGGGAGAGGCTTGTTGCGTCATGCTCAGCTTTCAAATCTTAAGGGCGGGGCTTGAAACTGGCGCGAACCAGCTCAGGGGCAGCGAGGAAGGGCCGCCCCGCACCGAGGCTCCCGTCCCTGGCCGGGCGCCCCCCTCCACCGAAGGTTGAGAGGGGGAGCCGGGGCCCGCCTAGGGCGTAAGCGGCTCAGGGGGTGCTTCACATTAATGCGCAGCGCCAGGCTTGTTGGACAGACTCCAGACATAGGACGTCAGCACGCCAATCTGGCCTTCGGTCAGCTTGTCCTTCTGGGCCGGCATCTGGTTTTGCTTGCCGTTGTTGACGATATCGATGATCGCCGCCTCACCCCAGCCATGCAGCCAGACGTCGTCGGTCAGATTGGGCGCGCCCATCGCATGGTTGCCCTTGCCGTCCATGCCGTGACAGGCGGCGCAGGCCGTGAACTTGGACTTGCCCAGCGATGCCCGCAGCGAATCGCTGGGGCTGCCCGACAGGCTCAGCACGTAGTGGGCCAGGTTGCGCACATCTTCGGGCGTGCCCACCGCGGCAGCCATCGGCGGCATGATGCCGAAGCGGCCTTCGGTGATCGTCGTCTTGATGGTTTCCGGGTCGCCGCCATAGAGCCAGTCGCCGTCCGTCAGATTGGGAAAGCTCTTGCCGCCGCGTGCGTCCGAGCCATGGCATTGCGCGCAGTTGTTCATGAACAGGCGCTCGCCTATGGCCATGGCCTGCGGGTCCTCGGCGCGCTGCTCGGGCGTCATCTCGGCGAAGCGCGCATACAGCGGCGCGATCTGCGCCTTGGCCTTGGCGATCTCGGCCTCGTAGGCGCCGACCTGCGACCAGCCGAGCTTGCCCGACATCGAACCCAGGCCTGGATAGGCCGCGAGATAGGCAATGCCGAAGACCACGGTGATGATGAACAGCCAGACCCACCAGCGTGGCAGCGGGTTGTTCAGTTCGCGCAGGTCGCCGTCCCAGACATGGCCGGTGGTGCTGTCTTCGGTGGAAATGACGGTTTTGCGGCCGACGAAAAACAGCAGCGCCACGCAGAACAGGATGCCGCCCAGGGTCAGGGCAATCACATAGACCGACCAGAAATTGTTTACGAAATCGCTCATGGGGTGTTACGTTCAATCTTGTTGGAACGGCAGTTGCGCTGCTTCGTCGAAGCGCGCCTGGTTGCGGCGGGCATACGCCCAGCACCAGATGCCCAGGAAGAAAACAAACGACGCCAGCGTGACCACGATGCGCATGGTGGTGATGATGTCCATGGTGCCTGCCCCTTACTTCAATGCCGTGCCAAGAACCTGCAGGTAGGCGATCACGGCTTCCATTTCGGTCTTGCCCTTGACCTCATCCGTAGCCGCCTGGATCTCGTCGTCCGTGTAGGGCACGCCCACGCGGCGCAGCGCCGTCATGTGCATGGCAATCGAGCCGTGGTCGGCAGCCGTCCTGGCCAGCCAGGCGTAAGCGGGCATGTTGGACTCGGGCACCACGTCGCGCGGATTGTTCAGGTGGATGCGATGCCACTCGTCGCTGTACTTGCCGCCCACGCGGTGCAGGTCGGGACCGGTACGCTTGGAACCCCACTGGAACGGGTGGTCGTAGACAAATTCGCCGGCCACCGAATAGTGGCCGTAGCGCAGCGTCTCGGCGTGGAAGGGGCGGATCATCTGCGAGTGGCAGTTGTAGCAGCCTTCGCGCAGGTAGATGTCGCGGCCCACCAGTTGCACCGCGGTATAGGGCTTGACGCCCTGCACCGCTTGCGTCGTCGACTTCTGATAGAACAGCGGCACGATTTCGGCCAGGCCGCCGATGGCAATCACCACCAGCGTCAGCACGATCAGCCAGAAGTTGCTGGTTTCGACCTTCTCGTGGGTGAAACCGCTTGATTTGTTGTTTTGCTCGGACATGTTGGGCTCCTCAGGCGTGCAACGGGTTCACGGCGGGAATCGCCACCTTGACGGAACGGCCTGAAATGGCGGTCTTCCAGGTGTTCCAGGCCATGACCAGCATGCCGCCCAGATACAGCAGACCGCCGACCACGCGGATCACGTAGAACGGATAGGTCGCCTTGACGCTTTCAACGAAGGTATAGGTCAGCGTGCCGTCGGGGTTGACCGCGCGCCACATCAGGCCCTGCATCACGCCGGCAATCCACATCGCGGCGATGTACAGCACGATGCCTATGGTCGCCATCCAGAAGTGCAGCTCGATGGCGGGCACGGAGTACATCTTTTCGCGGCCGAACAGGCGCGGGATCAGGTAGTAGAGCGAGCCCATGGTGATCAGGCCCACCCAGCCCAGCGCGCCTGAATGCACATGGCCAATGGTCCAGTCGGTGTAGTGCGACAGCGCGTTGACGGTCTTGATGGCCATCATCGGACCTTCGAAGGTCGACATGCCGTAGAACGACAGCGCGACGATCAGGAAGCGCAGGATGGGGTCGTCACGCAGCTTGTGCCAGGCGCCCGACAGCGTCATCACGCCGTTGATCATGCCGCCCCAGCTCGGCGCCAGCAGGATGATGGAGAACACCATGCCCACGGATTGCGTCCAGTCGGGCAGCGCCGTGTAGTGCAGGTGGTGCGGGCCGGCCCACATGTAGGTGAAGATCAGCGCCCAGAAGTGGACGATGGACAGACGGTAGCTGTAGACCGGACGGCCGGCCTGCTTGGGAATGAAGTAATACATCATCCCCAGGAAGCCCGCGGTGAGCAGGAAGCCGACGGCGTTATGGCCGTACCACCACTGGATCATTGCGTCCTGCACGCCGGCATAGGCCGAGTAGCTCTTCATCCAGCCCGCGGGGCTGGAGATGTTGTTGAAGATGTGCAGCAGCGCAATGGCGATGATGTAGGCACCGAAGAACCAGTTCGCCACGTAGATGTGCTTGACCTTGCGGATGCCGATGGTGCCGAAGAACACGATGGCATAGCAGACCCAGGTCACCAGGATCAGCAGATCGATGGGCCACTCGAGTTCGGCGTATTCCTTGCCCTGGGTGTAGCCCATGGGCAGGCTGATCACAGCGCCGACGATCACCAGCTGCCAGCACCAGAAAGTGAGGCTTGCGAGCTTGGGCATGAACAACCCGGTCTGGCAGGTGCGCTGCACCACGTAGTAGCTGGTGGCGAACAGCGCGCTGCCGCCAAACGCAAAGATCACCGCATTGGTGTGCAGCGGCCGCAGGCGGCCGAAGCTCAACCATGGCACGCCGAAATTGAGTTCCGGCCAGGCCAGCTGGGCGGCGACCAGCACGCCGACGGCCATGCCGATCACGCCCCAGACCACGGCCATTATCGAAAACTGTCTCACGACCTTATCGTCGTAATGCACAGCACTGCTTTTTTGAGCTTCCATCGCGCACCTCTTGTATTGCTTGCAAAGTGTTTCTCCATCGGACTTCTGGGGTATTGATACATGTCAATCGTTTCTCAGAATCCGCTCCCCCTCTTGCTCCACACTCTCGAACTGGCCGCGATAGACCGCCCACCACAGGGCGGCGACGATGGCCAGCACGAGGACCACCGACAACGGGATCAGCAGGTACAGAATTTCCATCAGTTCGCTCCTGAAGGCGCGGGCGCGGGCAGCGCGCCGAGGACGGCCGCCGCAGCGGCAGTCGCCGCAGGCGCGGCGGGCGCCACGTCAGCCAGCGGCAGCGCAGGTGCGAGCCGCGCGGCATTGAGCACCACCAGCAGCGAGCTCAGCGCCATGCCCAGCCCGGCGAGCCAGGCCGGCATCCAGCCGGCCAGCGCCAGCGGCACCGAGATCGCGTTGTAGGCCGCGGCCCAGCACAGGTTCTGGCGCACGATGCGCAGCGTGCGGCGCGCCAGCAGCAGGGTCTGGGCCACCATGTCGAGGTGGTCGCCCAGCACGACGAAATCGGAGCGCGACTGCGCCAGCGGCACGGCCTGGCCAAAGGCGAAGGAGACATGGGCGCCGGCCAGCACCGGGCCGTCGTTGAGGCCATCGCCGACCATGGCCACTTGCCGGCCCTGCGCCTGGGCAGCCTGCAGGCGCGTCAGCTTGTCCTGTGGCGTGCAGTCACCCACGGCGCTGGCGATGCCGGTCTGCGCGGCAATGCGCTGCACGGCCGCATCGCGGTCACCCGACAGCAGCCACACCTCGATGCCCGCGGCGCGCAGTTGCGCGACCACGGCCGGCGCCTCGGCGCGCAAATCTTCGCTCAGGCCAAAGCGCAGCAGCTCGCGGGGCGCCCCATAGCGGGGCGCGCCATCAGCACTGTCTTCGCTCAGCACCACCTGCTGCAAAGGCGATTCGGCCTGATCCAAAGCACCGGTATGGCGCAGCGAACCCAGGCGCAGCTGCCGCAGCCGTCCGGCGTGCTGGCGGTCGCGGACGCTGGCCGTGATGCCGAAACCCGCGCGTTCGTGCACCTGCACGATCTGCCAGCGCGCGGCCAGCGCCTGCGCGGGCGCAGCGGCGTCGGCCGCACGCGCCACGGCGCGCGAGGCCGGATGCACCGACTGGCGCGCCAGCAGGCCGGCCAGGGCCAGTGCCTCGGCGGCATCGATGCCCGCGCCCGGCTGCAGGCTGCGCACCGCCATGCCGTCACGCGTGAGCGTGCCGGTCTTGTCGAAAACCAGGGTGTCGACGCCGGCCAGGGCTTCGAGGCCTTGCAGATTGCGCACCAGCACGCCGCCGCGCGCCAGCGTGCCCGCGGCCGTGAGCATGGCCACGGGCGTGGCCAGCGACAGCGCGCAGGGGCAGGTCACGATCAGCACCGCGGCCGCGACCATCAGCGCCTGGCTGGGGCTCGCAGGCCACCACCAGGCCGCGGCCAGCGCCGCAGCGGCAAGCACGGCGATCAGGAACGGGCGCGCCACGCGGTCTGCCAGCTGCGCCAGACGCGGCTTTTGCAGCGAGGCGCTTTCCATCAGCGACACGATCTGCGCGAACTGCGTGCCCTCGCCCACCGCCGTGAGTCTGACCTGCACGGGCGCGTCGAGGTTGTAGCTGCCGGCCGCGACGCGGTCGCCCGCATGGCGCAGCACCGGCGTCGATTCACCGGTCAACAATGCCTCGTCGGCATGGGTGCTGCCGGCGAGGATCTCGCCATCGGCGGGAAAGGCTTCCCCGGCCAGCACGCGCACCGTGTCGCCGGCCTGCAGGCGGCGCGTGGCCACGCGTTCCCAGCAACCATTGGCGGCCAGGCGCTCGACGCTGTCGGGCAGGCGGTTCATCACCGCCTCGAGCGCGCCCGCTGTCCGGTCGCGCAGCCGCATCTCGAGCAGCCGGCCCGAGAGCAGGAAGAACACGAACATCGTCAGCGAGTCGTAGAACACCTCGGCGCCAAACGGGCCCGAGGGCTCGAAGGTGCCGAGCGTGCTCACGACAAAGGTGATCAGCATGCCCAGCGCCACGGGCAGGTCCATGCTCACGCGGCGCGCGCGCACGTCGCGCCAGGCATTGGTGAAGAACGGCCCGCAGGCAAACAGCACCACCGGCAGCGACAGCACCCAGGAAGCCCAGCGCAGCAGGGTCTCCATCTCTTGCGTCAGGTCGCCGGGTTGGGCAGAGTACGCGGGCCAGGCGTACATCATGACCTGCATCATGCACAGGCCGGCGACCAGCCAGCGCCACAGGGCGCGCCGGCTTTCGCGTTTGCGCACCTCCCGGGCGAAGGCGTCGCGGGCCGGAAAGGCCTGGTAACCCGCGCGTTCCACCGCCGCAATCCACTGCGAAGGCAGCACCTGGGAGGGATGCCAGACGATGCGTGCGCGCTGCGTTGCCGCGCTGACTTCCGCGCGCTCGATACCGGGGACGCGGCGCAGCGCCTCCTCGATGGTGAGTGCACAGGCGGAACAATGCATTCCCAGCAAAACCACATGGGAGTCCCATGGGAGCCGGGCATCGGACTCGGGAGCGTCGATGGCAGGCGCGCCGACCGGCCTGCCAAATGAACTCCACTCCTGTGGATCGTCCAGCAGCGCAGCGCTTGCGTCGGTGGACGGGGGGCCGAAATCCGGCGCCAACGTCTGCGTGTCGACGCAAGACTGAGGGTTCTTGTAGGACATGGCGCCAGCGTAACTTGGGCGCATCCGACGCGTATTGATCTTCATCAATTGCGAAAAGACAGATAAGCTTAGGCTACGTACCATCCAAGTTTCATTCAAGGAGGCCGTATGTACCAACGCATTCTCATTGCCACCGATGGCTCGCCGCTGTCCGACCAGGCGATTGAAAGTGGGCTTTCACTTGCGGCGCTGTGCCAGGCCAGCGCCGTGGTCGTCAAGGTCGTTCCGCTTTACTCGCGCAGCTATCTTGAAGGCGGTGACTACACCAGCCTTGAAGATGTGAAGCGCATAGAGGACCAATGGGTGCACAGCGCGCAACAACAGCTCGCGGCCATCGCCGCCACCGGCCAGGCGCGTGGCGTCGCGGTCAAAACCAGCGTGATGAAGTCAGACCTGATCGCGGAGACGCTGATCGACGTCGCCAAGGAACATGGCTGCGACCTGATCGTCATGGCCTCGCACGGCCGCAAGGGCTTGAAGCGCCTGCTGCTGGGCAGCGAAACCCAGCATGTGCTGACGCATTCCACCGTGCCGGTTTTGGTGCTGCGCTAAGCCGCCGTCGTGGGCGGCTTAGCGCCGCTCAGGAAGTGAACAACTGCTGGTATTGGGCCCGCAGCAGATTCTTCTGCACCTTGCCCATGGTGTTGCGCGGCAGTTCGTCGACGACGAAGCAGCGCTTGGGGATCTTGAAGTTGGCCAGCTGCCCCTTGAGCGCATCGACCAGCGGCTGGGCCTGCAGCTCGGCGCCGGGCTTGGCGACGACCACGGCCACGCCGACTTCGCCGAAGTCCGGGTGCGGCACGCCGACCAGCGCGCTTTCGGCCACGCCGGGCAGGTCGTTGATGAAGCTTTCGACTTCGGCCGGGTAGACGTTATAGCCGCCGGAAATGATCAGATCCTTGCTGCGACCGACGATGCTCACATAGCCGCGCGCATCGATGCGCCCGACATCGCCGGTCTTGAACCAGCCGTCGGCGGTGAACTCCTCGGCGGTTTTCTCGGGCATGCGCCAGTAGCCGGGGAACACATTCGGGCCGCGCACCTGGATATTGCCGATCTCGTCGACCGCGGCGGTCTCGCCCGCATCGCTGACGACGCGCACGCCCACGCCCGGCAGCGCAAAGCCCACGGTGCCGGGGCGGCGCTCGTCCTGCCCGCCTTGCGCCGCGTCGGCGCTGCAGGGGTTGGAGGTCAGCATGATGGTCTCGCTCATGCCGTAGCGCTCGAGAATCGTGTGACCGGTGCGCTGCTGCCAGGCGGCGTGCGTCTCGGGCAGCATGGGCGCCGAACCCGAGATGAACAGCCGCATGTGCGCCGTCGCTTCGCGCGTGAGGCGCGCATCGGCCAGCATGCGCACATAGAGCGTGGGCACGCCCATGAACACCGTGGCGTCGCGCATGCGCGCAATCACCGCCGCCGGGTCGAACTTCGCGAACCAGAGCATCTTGCTGCCGTTGAGCAACGCGCCATGGATGGCGACGAACAGGCCATGCACATGGAAGATGGGCAGCGCATGGATCAGCACGTCGTCGGGCTTCCAGCCCCAATAGTCCTTGAGCACCTGCGCGTTCGACAGCAGATTGCGCTGCGTGAGCATCGCGCCCTTGCTGCGGCCCGTGGTGCCGCTGGTGTAGAGAATCGCCGCGAGGTCATCGCCGCGGCTGGCCACGGGCGTGTGCACATCGCTGTGATGGGCCGCACGCTCGAGCAGGCTGCCGGTGGCATCGTCGCCCAGCGTGAACACCGAATGGGTGCCGGCCTGGAACGCGATCTTCGACACCCAGCCGAAGTTGGCCGGGGCGCAGACCACCACCGCCGGTTCGGCATTGGCAATGAAGTATTCGATCTCGGCGCTCTGGTAGGCGGTGTTGAGCGGCAGGAACACATGGCCGGCGCGCAACGTGGCGAGATACAGCAGCAGGGCTTCGACCGATTTCTCGACCTGCACCGCGATCCGGCTGCGCGCCGGCAGCTTCATCGCGTCCAGCAGATTGGCGATGCGCGCGCTCGCCTGGTCCAGATCGCGCCAGGTGTAGTAACGGCTGTGGCCGTCGGCGCCAATGGCTTCGATCGCCGTGGCATCGAGGTCGGCGGGAAAGGCCGCACGCAGAGCGGCAAACAGATTGTCTTCAGAAGGCATGGAAATCTCGAAAAAGTGCGTCAAGGTTCAAAATTCAGGCGTGCGCTTGGCCAAGAAGGCGGCAATGCCTTCGCGGTGTTCGGCGCCATTCGCATAGGCATAGATGTCGTCACCCGGCGCGCCACCCACGCCCTGCCCCGCCATGGCGTGGGCGGCGGACAGCGGCGCCGCCAGCAGCGTGCGCAGAATCTGCTTATTGTGGCGTGCCGCCAGGGGTGCGAGCGCGGCAATGCGCCTGGCGCTGACCAGGGCGGCATCCGCCAGTTCGGCGTCTGGCAGCACGGTGCTGAGAAAGCCGCGCGCAGCCATCTCGTCGGCGCTGAAGGTCGCGGCTTCGAGCAGCATCTGGCGCGCGGTGACCGCGCCCACGGCCGTCGCCACCAGCGCGGCTTCGCGCGGAGCCATAGGAAAACCCAGGCGCGCAATCGGTGCGCCAAAGCGCGCCGATGCCGATGCCAGCCGCAGATCGGCGCAGGCCGCTATCTCCACGCCCGCGCCCATGCAGGGCCCGGCAATCGCCGCGACGATGGGCACATCGCAGTCCAGCATGGCCGACAGGCCACCCCAGACCGCGTTTTCATGGAAGTCGCGCAGACCTTGGGGATCGAAGCGAAAGCCCGGGTATTCGGAGATATCGCCACCCGCGCAGAATGCCACTTCGCCCGCCTCCGCGCTGCCTTCGATCAGCACGCAGCGCAGGCGGGCGTCGGCCTGGAAACCAACAAATGCGGCCCGCAGCGCGTGCCACATGCCCACCGACATCGCATTGCGCTTGCCCGCGTGCAACAGCTGCACGCGGACCATGCCGGCGGCATCCGGCAAAAAGACCTTCACTTCACCCGACATGCATTCACTCCACCTTGGCGCCCGAGGCCTTGACGACTTGCGCCCAGCGCTTGACCTCGCCCGAGACCATGGCCGCGAACTGCTCCTTGGTCAGGCTGCCGTAATCGGCGCCATTTTGCGCCCAGATGGCCTTGATCTCGGGTGCCTGGCCCAGGCGGCGCAGCTCCTCGAGCATGTGATTTTGCTGCTCCACCGGCGTGCCCTTGGGAGCCCACAGGCCGTACCAGGTGGTCACGTTGTAGTCGGGCAGGCCGACTTCGGCCGCGCAGGGCACGTCGGGCAGGGACGGGTTGCGCTTGCTGCCGGCCACCATCAGCGCCTTGATGCGCCCGCCCTTGATATGCGCGGCCGATGACCCCAGTCCGTCGAACATCATGTCGACATTGCCGGCAATCAGGTCCTGCAGGGCCGGGCCCGCGCCGCGGTAGGGAATGTGAGTCACGAACGTATTCGTCTGCATCTTGAACAGCTCGCCCGCGAGATGGTGCGAGGAGCCGGCGCCCGCCGATGCGTAATTGAAGCTGCCGGGCTTGCGCCGCAGCTCGGCAATCAGCTCCTGTATGGTCTTGGCCGAGATGGTGCGCGGATTGACGACGATGACCTGCGGCACCGTGGCCAGCAGCGCCAGCGGAATGAAGTCGCGCTCGAGGTCGTAATCGAGGCGCGCATACACCGAGGGCGCAATCACATGGTGGGTGCCGCCCATGAAATAGTTGTAGCCATCGGGCGAGGCCTTGGCCGCGAAGCTCGCGCCCACGGTGCCGCCTGCGCCACCGCGGTTGTCGATGACCAGCGTCTTGCCCGTGCTCTTGGAGAACTGTGCGGCCAGCGGGCGCGCGAATGCGTCGGTGCCGCCGCCGGCGGGAAACGGCACGACCATGTTGACCGGCTTGGTCGGCCAGGCCGGGTTCTGCGCCCAGCTGCTGCCCGTGAGCGTGACCATGGCGGCCGCGGCCGCGCGCAGCGCGTCGCGGCGCTGCATAGAGATATCCGGCATCGCTTGTCTCCTGTGGTTTTTGTGTTTCAGCGCGCTACAAGCCTGCTCACCCTTTCATCAGGCTTTCGATGTCCCGGGACACCGGCATCCGGCCCTGCGCCAGCAGGCCACGATGTTTGTCGATCTTCTTCAGATCGTAGAGATAGTTCACCATCAGCCCGAACGATTGCTTGGCGCCCTTGGCCGAAGGATCGCCGCCCCAGTTCAGGCGCTCGACACGCGCGCCATTGCCCAGATGGAAGCGCGCCACGGGATCGAGCGGCGTGCCGTTGTTGCTTTCCTTGCCCAGGTAATGCGCGGCGCACCACAGCAGCGCGCGGCGCACCGGCGACTGCTCGGGCAGCTGCGCGGCCTTCTCGGCGGCTTCGAGCAGGATGGCGGCATCGAGCTCCGCCTTGGGCGCCAGGCCCAGCGCGCGCGCCAGTTCGCCGCGCGGCTTGTCGCTCATGCGTGCCAGCAGCGGCGTGCCGTTCTTGCTCAGCCAGCTGCGAAAACCCGGAATCGGCGACAGCGTGGCAAAGGTGCGCAGCCGCGGAAATTCGGCGCTGAGCGTCTGCGCCACATGCTTGATCAGCGAGTCGCCAAAGCTCACGCCGCGCAGGCCCACCTGGGTGTTGCTGATCGAATAGAAGATGGCGGTGCTCGCGCGGCTGATGTCGGCCGTGGCCGCGCTTTCGTCGAGCAGGGGCGTGATGCTGTCGGAGAGATCGTCGACCAGCGCCACCTCGACGAAGATCAGCGGCTCGCCCGGCAGGCGCGGGTGGAAGAAGCCATAGCAGCGGCGGTCGCTGTCGAGCCGGTTCTTCAGGTCGGTCCAGCTGCGGATGTCGTGCACCGCCTCGTACTGGATCAGCTTTTCCAGCAGCGAGGCCGGCGAATCCCAGCTCAGCCGCTGCAGCTCGAGAAACGCCACATCGAACCAGGTCGAGAACAGGTGTTCGAGTTCGGCATCGAGCGCCGCGAAGCGCTTGTCGGATTTGGGCAGCGCCAGCATGTCGGCGCGCAGATCGAGCAGGAAGCGCATGCCGCCCGCAGGCACGGCAAAGCGCTGCAGCAGCCGCGTGCGCGCCGAGGACAGCGCGCGGCGCAAGGCGATCTCGGCCTGGTTGCGCTCGAGTTCGGACTCGGCTTGGTCGTAGTGCTGGCGCGCGCGCTGCAGGCGTTCCGCGTCGGGGCCGAACTGCTCGCAGATCAGCAGCCACAGATCCTGGCGCGCTTCGGGTGCCGCTGTCGCATACCAGTCCATCACATCCTTGGCGCGGCGCCCGCCTTCGACTTCGCTGACCTGGGCGGCCGCTGCCGCCTGCAGATCCTCCATCAGGCGGCGCAGCACGCGCGGCGCCAGCGCTTCCGCGCCGCGGCGCAGCGTGGCCTTGAGGCGTTCATGCGTGGAACGCGGCGGCGCGACCTTGGCCACGGGCTGAGGGTCCTCGGCCGGGGACGAGGCCGGTTCGGCGGTGCGCAGCTTAGACACGCCGCGCGCAATCCATTCCGATGCGAGATTCATGCAGCAAGTCCTTATGTCGAAGGGCTCAGGATGCCATCCCGATGCCCCTGGCACCATTATGGGTTGCCCTGCCCCGACCTGTAAGCCTGCGGTACTGATGCTGTCGCGCATGCGACGCGGATCAGACCAGGTTGCGTCAGACGCTGCTGCGCTGCGGCTGTCGCCCGGCCCAGACCCACAGCGCCACGCCGGCGGCCATCATCGGCAGGCACAGCCACTGGCCCATGCTCAGGCCCATGGACAGCAGGCCCAGGTAGTCATCGGGCTCGCGGAAATACTCGGCGATGAAACGCAGCAAGCCATAGCCAAACAGGAAGGCCGCGGCCACCTGTCCCTGGCGATGCTCCTTGCGTGCGTACAGCCACAGCAGCACGAACAGCAGCAGGCCTTCAAGCAGGAACTGGTAGATCTGCGAGGGGTGGCGCGGCTGCATCGAGCCGCTGTGCGCAAACACCATGCCCCAGGGCAGGTCCGGGCTGGAAAAACGGCCCCACAGCTCGCCATTGATGAAGTTGCCTAGGCGCCCGGCCGCCAGGCCCGTGGGCACGCAGGGCGCGACGAAGTCGGCCACCTGCAGCCAGTGGCGACGGCGCGAGTGCGCAAACCACAGCATGGCGCCAATCACGCCCAGCAGCCCGCCATGGAAGGCCATGCCGCCCTGCCACACGGCAAAGATCTCCAGCGGATGCGACAGGTAGTAGCTGGGTTTGTAGAACAGGCAGTAGCCCAGGCGTCCGCCGATCACGACACCGACCACGCCCAGGAACAGGATGTCCTCGACATCCTTGCGCGTCCAGGCCTGGTCGCCCGTGAGCCGCGCAAACGGCGGATGGCGCAGGCGCTTGATGCCCAGGAACATGAACAGGCCGAAGGCGGCCAGATAGGTGAGTCCGTACCAGTGCACGGCAATCGGGCCGAGCTGCAGCGCGATGGGGTCGATTTGGGGATAGATCAGCATGGCGCTGATTGTGCCGCAGACCGGGGCGGGGGCTGTGAAAGTGGCGTGACTGGTAGCGTTGACACCGCAGGCCAGTGCGCCCGTTCATCCTTCGACTGGCTCAGGACGAACGGGATTTTGAAGCCAGTCGTCGTTCAAGAAAAACAAGACTGGGAGCGAAGGCTCAAGCTTCGGCTCAATCCAGCAAGGACAAATCGCGCACCGCGCCCTTGTCGGCCGACATCACCAGCAAGGCATAGGCCTTGAGCGCCGCCGAGACCTTGCGTGGACGTGGCTTGGCGGGCTTCCAGCCCTTGGCGTTCTGGGCTTCGCGGCGGCGTGCGAGTTCCTCGTCGCTGAGCAGCACATTGATCGAACGGTTGGGGATGTCGATCAGGATGCGGTCACCATCCTGCACCAGGCCGATGGCGCCACCGGCCGCGGCTTCGGGCGAGCAGTGGCCGATGGACAGGCCCGAAGTACCGCCGGAGAAACGGCCGTCGGTCAGCAGTGCGCAGGCCTTGCCCAGGCCCTTGGACTTGATGTAGCTGGTCGGGTAGAGCATTTCCTGCATGCCCGGGCCGCCCTTGGGGCCTTCATAGCGCACGATCACGATGTCGCCGGCCACGACCTTGTCGGCCAGGATGTTTTCCACGGCTTCATCCTGCGACTCGGTCACGTGGGCGCGGCCTTCGAACACCAGCAGCGCGTCGTCGACACCCGCGGTCTTCACCACGCAGCCGTCCAAAGCGATGTTGCCCGTGAGCACGGCCAGGCCGCCTTCGAGCGAGAACGCGTGTTCCACCGAACGGATGCAGCCTTCGGCGCGGTCGATGTCCAGGCTGGGCCAGCGCGTGCTCTGGCTGAACGCGGTCTGCGTGGGGATGCCCGCAGGGCCGGCCTTGTAGAAGGTCTGCACGGCTTCGCTGGGCGCGCGCGCGATGTCCCATTCGTTCAGCGCATCCTGCAGCGTGCCGCCGTAGACCGTGGGCACATCGGTGTGCAGACGACCGGCGCGGTCGAGTTCCCCCAGGATGGCCATGATGCCGCCCGCGCGGTGCACGTCTTCGATGTGGTACTTGTTGGTGTTGGGCGCGACCTTGCACAGCTGGGGCACGGTGCGCGACATGCGGTCGATGTCGCCCATGCCGAAATCGATCTCGGCCTCGCGGGCAATCGCCAGCAGATGCAGGATGGTGTTGGTCGAGCCGCCCATGGCGATGTCCAGCGTGATCGCGTTCTCGAAGGCCTTCTTGCCGACGGAGCGCGGCAGCGCCGATTCGTCGTCGCCTTCGTAATAGCGCTTGGCGAGTTCGACGATGGTGCGGCCGGCGCGCAGGAACAGCTGCTCGCGGTCGGAGTGCGTGGCCAGCACCGTGCCATTGCCCGGCAGCGACAGGCCCAGGGCTTCGGTCAGGCAGTTCATCGAGTTGGCGGTGAACATGCCCGAGCACGAACCGCAGGTCGGGCAAGCCGAGCGTTCGACTTCGGCCACCTCGGCATCGGTGTAGCGGTCGTCGGCGGCCATGACCATGGCATCGACCAGATCGAGCTTCTTGAACTCGATCTTGTGCGTCGTGGGATTGGCCAGCTTGACCTTGCCGGCTTCCATGGGACCGCCGGACACGAAGATCACCGGAATGTTCAGGCGCATCGCGGCCATCAGCATGCCGGGGGTGATCTTGTCGCAGTTGGAGATGCAGACCAGCGCATCGGCGCAGTGGGCATTCACCATGTACTCGACCGAGTCGGCAATGATGTCGCGGCTGGGCAGCGAATACAGCATGCCGTCGTGGCCCATGGCAATGCCGTCATCGACGGCAATGGTATTGAATTCCTTGGCCACGCCGCCCGCTCTTTCGATCTCGCGCGCCACCAGCTGGCCCAGGTCCTTCAGATGCACGTGGCCGGGCACGAACTGGGTGAAGGAGTTGGCAATGGCGATGATGGGCTTGCTGAAATCTTCGTCCTTCATGCCGGTGGCACGCCACAGGGAGCGCGCACCAGCCATGTTGCGGCCGGCAGTGGAAGTCTTGGAGCGGTATGCGGGCATGGTGATGATGAGAAAGGGTTGCGGAAAAGCACGTGGGAGGGTGTCAATTATGTCGCACCTGTCATTTTCCCGGCCCGAGCCTGAATCAACGCCGCTTGCGCACGCCCATGGCCGCCTTCTGCCGCTCTATGCGCTTGAGTTTCCGGGCTTCCTCCCGCTCCACCACGCGGCGCTTCGTCCAGCCAGTGGCATCCGCGAAACTCCACCAGGCCACCGTCAGACCATAAGGCAGCAGCAGCCACCACCAGGACAGCCCGGCCAGCGGCCCGACTTCGAGGTACCTCAACACCGTCAACAGCAACGCAATCAGCAACATCCACATGGCAGACTCCTGGCGCAAAGGCCCGTGATCTGCGTGCCAGCGCACGCACCACTACAATTTCCTGCAGAACAAGACACCGACGGAAAGTTTACGATGAAGCGCACCCTGATTACTCTTGCCCTGGCGCTTGGCGCCGCTGCTCCGGCCATGGCCGACCTGGCGCTGGCCAAGGCCAAGAACTGCATGGCCTGCCACGCGGTGGAGAAAAAGCTCGTCGGCCCTTCGTTCAAGGACGTGGCCGCGAAGTATGCGAATCAAAAGGATGCCAACGACAAGCTGGCGGCAAAGATCGTTAAGGGCGGCAGTGGCGTCTGGGGCCCGCTGCCCATGCCGGCCAATGCCGCCGTGAGCGAGGCCGATGCCAAGGCGCTGGCCGCCTGGGTTCTGACACAGAAGTAAGCCGCTTACGGCGCTCGCAGAAAAGCCGCCTCGAAGGCGGCTTTTTGTTGGCCCGTCGACCCTGGACCAAGCCCAGGATCAGGGCGAGCGTTGGATTCGCTTACGGGAATTCGCGCGCCGGAGGCACGAAGCCGCGGTCGTCCAGGCGCGGCTCGTCCAGACGGCGCTCGTCGGGGCGCAGGTGACGCAGCTGCTGCTCCAGCTGTCCTATATAGGCAGCGTTGCTGTTCTCCAGCTCCTTGGAACGGGCCTGGGCGCGGGCGTCCAGCGTATCCAGGCGTTCAAGCACGGCGTTCTGGCCTTGCAGATGCTGGGCTTCAAGCACGGCGCGCAGTTCGGTGAAGCGCGAGGCTTCGGCCTTGTCGGCGAGTTCGCGCTGGGCCTGCAGCTCCTTGTTGTGGCGGCGCGTTTCCAGCAGCACCGAGGTCTGCAGCGACAGCACATAGGCAATGAAGAAAATGCCCAGCAGCACCGTCAGGCCCAACATGATCACGCCCAGCGGCGCCTGCACCGTGGTGACGCCGACGTTGACGGCGGAAATGGCGGCCAGCGCCGGCCAGTTCAGCGCCGTGAGCGCGGCAATGGCCAGCACGATGAGTGCCAGGATGATGGTTCGGAAATGCATGATTGTTCTTCTCCTCGATCAGCGCACGGCTCCGGGTTGGGCCGCCTGCCCTGCGTTTGTAACCCATGCACCGCCCACCCGTGCCGCCTGGCGCAGCAAGAGTGGTGCCGTCCTACAGAACGCAGGCCGCGCGCGGCTCAGTTCGGCTCGGCCAGCTGATCGAGGATGGCCGGATTCTCCAGCGTGCTGGTGTCCTGAGTGATCGCCTCGCCCTTGGCCAGCGCGCGCAGCAGGCGGCGCATGATCTTGCCGCTGCGGGTCTTGGGCAGGTTGTCGCCAAAGCGGATCTCCTTGGGCTTGGCGATAGGGCCGATTTCCTTGGCCACCCAGTCGCGCAGTTCCTTGGCGATCTGCTTGGCCTCGTCGCCCGTGGGCCGGCCGCGCTTGAGCACCACGAAGGCGCAGATGGCCTCACCGGTGACATCGTCGGGGCGGCCCACCACGGCGGCTTCGGCCACGAGATCGGTCTTGGACACCAGCGCCGACTCGATTTCCATCGTCCCCATGCGGTGGCCCGAGACATTGAGCACGTCGTCGATGCGCCCGGTGATGCGGAAGTAGCCGCGGTCGCTGCTGCGCACCGCGCCGTCGCCGGCCAGGTAGTAGCCCTTGAGCTCCTCGGGGAAGTAGGCCTTCTTGAAGCGCGCCGGGTCGTTCCAGATGTTGCGGATCATGCTGGGCCAGGGGCGCTTGATCACCAGGATGCCGCCCGTGCCATCGGGAATGTCGTTGCCCAGCTCATCGACGATGGCCGTCGTGATGCCCGGCAGCGGCAAGGTGCACGAGCCCGGCACCAGCGGCGTGGCGCCCGGCAGCGGTGTGATCACATGGCCGCCGGTCTCGGTCTGCCAGAAGGTGTCGACGATGGGGCAGCGCTCGCCGCCCACATGGCGGTGGTACCACATCCAGGCTTCGGGGTTGATCGGCTCGCCGACGCTGCCCAGCAGGCGCAGGCTGGACAGATCGCTGCGGTCGGGGTGCACCGCGGCATCGGCTTCAGCGGCCTTGATCAGCGAGCGAATGGCCGTGGGCGCGGTGTAGAAGATCGAGCAGCGGTGGCGCTCTATCATCTGCCAGAAGCGGCCCGCGTCGGGAAAGGTGGGCACGCCTTCAAACACGATCTGCGTCGCGCCCGCGGCCAGCGGACCGTAGGCGACATAGGTGTGGCCGGTGATCCAGCCGATGTCGGCCGTGCACCAGAACACATCGTCCTGGCGCAGGTCGAAGGTCCAGTCCATGGTCAGCTTGGCCCACAGCAGATAGCCGCCGGTGCTGTGCTGCACGCCCTTGGGCTTGCCGGTAGAGCCGCTGGTGTAGAGGATGAACAGCGGGTGCTCGGCACCGACCGCGACGGGCGCGCATTCCTTGGACTGGCCCGCAAGCGCCTCGGCAAAGGTGATATCGCGGCCCGGCTGCATGGCGCAGGCCGTGGCCGTGCGTTCGTAGACCAGCACCCGGCGCACGCTGGGGCATTCGCCCGAGGCCAGCGCGTCGTCGACGATGGCCTTGAGCGGCAGCTCCTTGCCGCCGCGCAGCTGGTAGTTGGCGGTGATGACCACCACCGCGCCGGCATCGATGATGCGCTCCTGCACCGCCTTGGCCGAGAAGCCACCAAACACCACGCTGTGCGTCGCGCCTATGCGCGCGCAGGCCTGCATCGCCACCACGCCTTCGATGGTCATGGGCATGTAGATCAGCACGCGGTCGCCCTTTTGCACGCCCTGCGCCTTGAGCGCATTGGCGAACTGGCCCACGCGCTCGAGCAGCTCGCGGTAGCTGACGCGCGTCACCGTGCCGTCGTCGGCTTCGAAGATGATGGCCGTCTTGTGCTCCACGGGCGTGCCCATGTGGCGGTCCAGGCAGTTGGCGCTGGCATTGAGTTCGCCGTCGGCAAACCATTGAAAGAACGGTGCGTTGGAGCTGTCCAGCGTCTGGCTGAACGGCCGGCTCCAGTCGAGGTGCTCGCGCGCCAGCCGGGCCCAGAAGCCCTCGTAGTCGGCGTCGGCCTCGGCGCACAGCGCCTGGTAGGCCGGCATGCCGGAAATGCGCGCGGCCTGGGCAAAGGCCTCGGGCGCGGGAAAGACGCGGTTTTCAACCAGCACGGATTCAATCGCAGATGACGACGCACTCATGATATTTCTGTCTCCTTGGCTAACTTTTGCATTGTGCCGTGACTGTCGCCCGCGGGTCTTACACGTCACTGACTGGTCGGCTGCAACTGGGGCCGCGGCGTCGGCCAGCGGCTTCAACCCCATGCCGCGCCGCTGTCATGGCGCACCGATACAATCGCGCACCCTATTCCTAGCCCCCGCCTAACACCCCATGGACTCCCCCAATCCCGCCGGCCTGCCGGCCGCTACCAAGATGGGCCTGCTGGCCTCCTTCATCTTCGCCAGCCGCTGGCTGCAGGTGCCGCTGTACCTCGGCCTGATCCTGGCGCAAGGCGTCTACGTCTGGCACTTCCTGCTCGAGCTGTGGCACCTGATCGAAGCCGCCTTTGGCAGCCAGACCGCCTTGCAGGCACTGGTGACCAGCATCGGCTACAAGCCCGAGGCGCCGCTCACCAGCCTCAACGAGACAGTGATCATGCTGGTCGTGCTGGCGCTGATCGACGTGGTGATGATCTCCAACCTGCTGATCATGGTGATCATCGGCGGCTACGAGACCTTCGTCAGCCGCCTGAACATCGAAGGCCACCCCGATCAGCCCGAGTGGCTGAGCCATGTCGATGCCACGGTGCTCAAGGTCAAGCTGGGCCTGTCGATCATCGGCATCAGCTCCATCCACCTGCTCAAGACTTTCATCAACGCCGCCAACTACGATCCCAAGGTGCTGATCGCGCAGACGGCGATCCACATTGCCTTCCTGCTGAGCGCACTGGCCATCGCCTATACCGACCGCCTGCTGCGCGCGCCGCAGACCCGCTCGCATTGAGACACGGGGCCCACGCCCCGCGCCATGCGCGCTGTGACAACCCGCCCCGCAAACTTGCGGCGCGGGTTTTTTTTCGCCTTGCGCGTAAAAAAACGCGCGCGTGATAACACAGTCAAAAATAACCATTCATTGACACAAACATACTGAATTAATACAATTGCATGCTTATTTACAACCTGCCATGCAGGTAATCGATGCGTTTTCAGCGTTTCGATCCACTTCAGGCGGCGTTGCCTTGGCAGCCCCGTCATCGGGCCGATCGTGGTCCTGATGCCCAGCCGGGTGGCCTTGCCCCCGCTAGATCGCCGGAAGGCTGACCGGGTTTCACCCTGCGTCGCGCTTTGGCGTCTTGCCTGGCTCTTGCGTACCCACCTCAGTACCATCCGAGCCCCCCGCATGTGTTGCGCACATGCATTTCCGGCCCCCATCCGCACCACCGCGGGTGTTGTTGCATCAGGTTCTGCCTTCGGCTTTGTACGCCAGCGTTTTATGCAAAGCGCTGGACTGTATTCATCCAATATGGGAGAGCGAAACAGTGGCCAAACAGATCACCATCGATCATGTGTTCAAAGTATTCGGCGATGCGCCGCAAGAAGCGCTCGCGCTGGTCAAGCAAGGCCTGAGCAAGGCGGAAATCCTCGCGCGCACCGGTCAGTCGATCGGCGTCTTCGATGCAGATTTCGAGATCCAGGCCGGCGAGATCTTCGTCATCATGGGCCTTTCGGGCTCGGGTAAATCGACGCTGGTGCGCATGCTCAACCGCCTGATCGAGCCCACCGCGGGCCGCATCCTGGTGGACGGCATGGACCTGGGCGCGCTGAGCCCCAAGGAACTGCGCGCGCTGCGCCGCAAGGACATCTCCATGGTGTTCCAGTCGTTTGCCCTGCTGCCGCATGTGAACGTGCTGGACAACACCGCCTTCGGGCTGGAGCTGGCCGGTGTCGACCGCGCCGAACGCCAGGCCGCGGCCCAGGCTGCGCTGGAGCAGGTCGGCCTGGACGGCTGGGGCGCGAGCTACCCCGATGAGCTGTCGGGCGGCATGCAGCAGCGCGTGGGCCTGGCCCGGGCGCTGGCCTCCGATCCGTCCATCCTGCTGATGGACGAGGCGTTTTCCGCGCTCGACCCCATCATCCGCACCGAGATGCAGTCCGAGCTGCTGCGCCTGCAGGAAGTCAAGCGCCGCACCATCATCTTCATCTCGCACGATCTGGACGAGGCCATGCGCATCGGCGACCGCATCGCGATCATGAAGGACGGCCAGGTGATCCAGGTCGGCACGCCCGACGATATCCTGCGCAATCCCGCCGATGACTATGTGAGCCACTTCATCCGTGGCGTCGATGCCGCTGCGGTGTTCAAGGCCGGCGATATCGCGCGCCGCGCGCTCACCGTGGTCAACGAGCATGGCGACCGCGGCTGCCGCCCGGCGCTGCGCATGATCGAGGACTCGGACCGCGACTTCGCCTATGTGGTGAGCCCGCGCCAGCGCTACCTGGGCACGGTATCGGCCGAGTCGCTGCGCAAGGCGCTGCATGGCCATGTCGGCACGCTGGGCCTGCAGCATGCATATCTCGACAATGTCGCTTCGATTGCGGTCGATGCGCCGGTCGCCAACCTGTTTGGCCAGGTCGCAGCCGCGCCCTGCGCGCTGCCCGTGGTCCAGGCCGATGGCCGCTTCGCGGGCGTGATCAGCAAGACCATGCTGCTCAAGTTCCTCGACCGTGACACGCCGCCCGTGCCGCCCAGCCCGCCCTCGCCCACCCCTGCCACCACCGGGAGCGCCGCATGAGCAGTACCATCACGAACTCCACCTCCGCCGCCCCTGTGCAGCTGGCCCAGCTGAACTCCGACTCCCTGGACGGCAGCACCATGGACATGTCCGCCATGCCCATGCCGCTGACCGATGTGCCGGTGGACAGCGCGGCCCAGGTCGCCACCGACCCCGCGGCGGCCATGGACCCCTGGACGCTGAGCAACAGCGGCGCCGTCGACGTTGGCAACACCGACTGGCTTGACGGCCCGCGCCTGGTCAACGACGCCCTCAACGGCGTGCCGGCCGATACCTCCGCGACGCTGTCGCAGATGCTCGATGTGCAGCACTGGATGGCCGACTCGGCCCAGGTGCAGGACAGCATCAACCACGGCCTCGAATGGGTGGTGACGCATTTCCGGCCTTTCTTCCAGACGGTGCGCGCGCCCATCGATGCCACGCTGACAGGCGTAGAAAGCCTGCTCACGAGCGTGCCATCGATGGTCATGATCGCCGTCATGGTGCTGCTGGCCTGGCAGTTCGCGGGCCGGGCGATTGCCCTGGGCACGCTGGTCTCGCTGGCCATCGTCGCGCTGCTGGGCATCTGGCCCGAAGCCATGGTCACGCTGTCGCTGGTGCTGACCTCGCTGGCCTTTTGTATCCTCATCGGCCTGCCGGTGGGCATCGCCCTTGCGGCCAGTGAACGCGCCCAGCGCTGGACCAGGCCGTTGCTGGACGCCATGCAGACCACGCCGGCCTTCGTCTACCTGGTGCCCGTCGTGATGCTGTTCGGCATCGGCAACGTGCCGGGCGTGATCGTGACCATCGTGTTCGCGCTGCCGCCGCTGATCCGCCTGACCAACCTTGGCATACGCCAGGTGCGCCCAGATCTGATCGAAGCCAGCCGCGCCTATGGCGCCTCGCCCATGCAGATGCTGTTCAAGGTGCAGCTGCCGCTGGCCATGCCGTCCATCATGGCCGGCATCAACCAGGCGCTGATGCTGTCGCTGTCGATGGTGGTGATTGCCTCGATGATTGCCGTCGGCGGCCTGGGCCAGATGGTGCTGCGCGGCATTGGCCGCCTGGACATGGGCCTGGCCACCGTCGGCGGCCTGGGCATCGTGCTGCTGGCGATTGTGCTGGACCGCATCACCCAGGCCATGGGCAAGCCCCAGCGCGGCGGTGAGCGCTGGACGCAACGCGGCCCGCTGGGCTGGCTGCTGCGCAGCCGCAGTGCGCGTCCGGTTGCGGCCACTGCCGCCGCCAAGCCCGCCAGTGCGCCGGCGACCGCTGTCGGCAACCACGCCAGCGCCTGAAGCCCGGCGCGCAGCGCCACCTGGCCATGGCCTGAGCGCCATGGCCTGCTGTCCCGGCCCGGCCCGGCCCTGCCCGGCCCGGCCGCGCCCGGACACCCTCCCCCGAATACAGGAAATCCACATGTCCCATTCCCCCGCTCGCCTGCGCCACGCACTGCTGGCCACCTGCCTTGCCGGCTTCAGCCTGATGGCCGTGGCCCAGGACTCCGCCAATGCCCTGCCCGGCAAGGGCGTCAAGGTCTTTCCGCTCAAGAGCTCGATTGCCGAAGAGGCTTTCCAGACCCAGGTCGTGGTCAAGGCCTTGCAGAAGCTCGGCTATGACGTGCAGCCGGTGCAGGAAGTCGAGTACCCCACGGCCCATCTGGCAATTGCCAATGGCGATGCCACCTTCATGGCCAGTCACTGGATTCCATTGCACGAAGGCTTCTACAAGAATGCCGGTGGCGACGACAAGCTCACGCGCAAGGGCACGTTTGCCGATGGCGCCATCCAGGGCTATCTGATCGACAAGAAGACCGCCACCCAGTACAACATCACGCAGCTCAGCCAGCTCAAGGATCCCAAGATCGCCGCGCTGTTCGACGCCAATGGCGACGGCAAGGCCGATCTCACGGGCTGCACGCCGGGCTGGGGCTGCGAAGCCGCGATCGAGCACCATCTCGATGCCTTCGCGCTGCGCGCCACGGTGACGCACCAGCAGGGCACCTACTCGGCGCTGATTGCCGACACCATTTCGCGCTACAAGGCCGGCAAACCCATCCTGTACTACACCTGGACCCCGTTCTGGGTCAGCGCCCAGCTCAAGCCCGGCACCGACGTGATGTGGCTCGAAGTCCCATTCAGTGCCTCACCCGGCGCGCACGGCGGCGACGACACCCAGCTGCCCAATGGCAAGAACTACGGCTTCCAGCCCAACACCCAGCACATCCTGGCGAACAAGCAATGGGCGCTGAAGAACCCGGCCGCGGGCAAGCTGTTCGAGGTCATGCAGCTGCCGATCAACGATATCAACGCCGAGAACAACCGCATGTTCCTGGGCGAGAACAAGCCGGGTGATATCGAGCGCCATGTGGCAGGCTGGATCGAGGCCCACCAGAAGACCTTTGACGGCTGGCTCGCGCAAGCGCGCGCGGCCGGCGCCGGCAAGTAACCACGCACGGCGCATTGCCTTGGAGGATGCGCGCCGCACTGCCCCCCTACACTGACTCGAGTGACCGCCAGGCGCCAAGGCCTTGGCGGCTGCGGGAAAGGATGTTCGGCATGAGCAGTCTTTTATTGGGCGGCGAGGTTGCCAGCCCCCTGTCCGTGGCCGTGACCACGGATCCATCCCCTCAGGCGCAGCCCTTGCTGGCCGCGGACGATACCACGGCGCATTGTGAAATCGCCATCATCGGCGGCGGTGTCGGCGGCCTGCATACCGCGCTGCGGCTGGCCGCGCGCTACGGCCCACGTGTATGCCTTTTCGAGCAGGACGCGGCCCTGGGCGGACGCGTGTCCGATATCCCGGCATCGGAGGAACAGGCCGGCGGCCCGTTCGTGCAACTGGGCGCGCGGCGCATCATGGAAGGCCAGAGCGTGCTGGTGCAGCTTGCCGAGGAGCTCGGCATCGCGCTGCAAAAACCCGAGATGCTGGAGGAGCTGGGCTTCACGCGCGGCATGTATGCGACCCACAACGACGCCTTCATCCAGGTCTTTCCCACGCTGGATGTCGACCGCGAACGCGGCGGCTATGAAGTCCAGCTTTACGAGAAACTGCTGCGCGGGCCGGAGCGCGCCCACGTCGACCGTTATCCCAGCCTGCGCGCCTACGCCGAGAAGGTCATAGGCGTTGAAGGCTGCGCCTTCCTGCATGGCACCTACCGCTTCCGGGCCGACCTCGAATACGACCTCAATGCCAAGGCCTATCTCGACTATCTCGACGAGGAAAACGACGCCGGCGCGATCTGCCCCAGCGGCCATTGCCAGAGTCTCTATCCCGTGGGCGGCATGTCGGCCTATACGCGCGGCATGGAGCAGCGCGTGCGCGACCTGGGGGCGCAGATCCATCTCGACGAAGCCGTGCTGTCCATTGACCGGTCGCCGGCCGGCTACCTGCTCAAGACGCCGCGGCGCGCCATCACCGCGCGCACGCTGGTGATTGCACTGCCGCCGGTGGCGCTGGAAAAGCTACAGGGCGAAGTAGTGGAAAGCATACGCGCCCAGCCCGAATTCCAGGCGCTGGTGGGCGTGCGCGTGACCACCATCACCCAGTGGTATGACCAGCCTTGGTGGCGCGGCATCATCACGCCCAATGGCCGCCATGTCTGGCGCGCCTGGACCACGGGGCACTGCATCAATTCGGTGGAGATTCCGCTGGAGGAATATGCGTCGGCGCAGAACGCGATCCGCGTGGTCTACAACGACCAGTCCGACTGCGCCAACCTGTGGGCGCGGCTGGCGCAGGGACCACTCGAAGCGCTGGAAAAGGAAGTGGCGATCGGTCTGAACCATCTGTTTGCCGACAATGGCGTGACGCGCCCGGTGACCATAGGGGCACCGCGCAAGACCGTGTTCCGCGAATGGCCGGACGCCTGGTACTACCTGCGCGCGGGCAACCATTTCAGCAACCGCGACATCTTCCGCTGGGCGGTGCAGCCGCTGCCGGGCGAGGACATCGCCCTGGTCAGCGACGGCTACAACCCGCAGCGTTCGGGCTGGGCCGATGCGGCCTACAAGTCATCCATACGCTATCTCAACCAGCGCTTCGGGATGGGCCTGCCGGGGCTCGAGCGCCGGCGCTGAAAGCCGCGCTACCACCCTGCGCAGGAGTCCTGGCTGGACACCGCGACAAAGCGCTCGACCAGCAGCATCAGCTCCTGCTCGTTGGCGGATGGCGGCGCATCCGCACGTGCGCGAAGCACCCAGCGACCTTGTATTTCCGCCAACAACGGGGCGCCGGGCGCAGCCCGGCTGGCCAGGTAAGCGGCATCGAGCAAGGCCTTGTCACCGGCCTCGGCCACCCGCATCTCGGTGCCGCTGCGGCATTCGGTGAAGCGCATCGCATCGCCCAGCTGGCGGTAGGTGCCGCGCCAGGTCTCGGTGCGGTCGGTGGCTTGCAGCGTGGCCGGCGCCGCGAGCGCCGCTGCGGGCGCCTGGGGCTTGGACAGCGACATCCAGGCGGGCAGCGCCGGCATGGAGGGCATGGCGGGCATGCGCAGCCCGGAGCAGCCGCAGAGCGCCAGCGCAGCGGCCAGGACCGTGGCGGTCCGCAAAGGCAGAAAAACCATGAAGCGTCTCGGAGACAAAAACAAGGCCGCACCTTAGCAGACCGCAGCGCCTGGCGCGCTTACAGCGTGCCGACCATCTGCGATGGCACGACCCACGCGTCGAACTGTTCGCCCGTCAGATGCCCGCTGGCCACGGCGGCTTCGCGCAGGCTGGAGCCTTCGCGGTGGGCCTTCTTGGCGATGTAGGCGGCCTTGTCGTAGCCGATATGCGGGTTCAGCGCCGTGACCAGCATCAGCGAGCGCTGCACCAGCTCGGCAATGCGTTCCTCGTTGGGCGTGATGCCCTCGGCGCAGTGGTCGTTGAAGCTGCGCATGCCGTCCGACAGCAGGCGCACGCTCTGCAGGAAGTTGTGGATCACCATGGGGCGGAACACATTGAGCTCGAAATTGCCCGAGGCGCCGCCGATGTTGATGGCCACATCGTTGCCCATGACCTGGGCGGCGAGCATGGTCAGTGCCTCGCTTTGCGTCGGGTTGACCTTGCCCGGCATGATGGACGAACCGGGCTCGTTCTCGGGAATGCTCAGCTCGCCTATGCCGCTGCGCGGGCCGCTGGCCAGCCAGCGCACGTCGTTGGCGATCTTGGTCAGGCTCGCGGCCAGTCCCTTGAGCGCGCCGTGCGCATGCACCAGCGCATCGACGCTGGCCAGCGCCTCGAACTTGTTGGGCGCGGTGACAAATGGCAGGCCCGTGAGCTCGGCCAGTTCGGCCGCGACCGCGCCGGCATAACCCGACGGCGCGTTCAGGCCCGTGCCCACGGCCGTGCCGCCCAGCGCCAGTTCGCACAGATGCGGAATCGCCGCGCGCACATGGCCCTGGGCATGGGCCAGCTGGGCCACATAGCCGGAGAATTCCTGGCCCAGCGTCAGCGGGGTCGCATCCTGCAGATGGGTGCGGCCGATCTTGATGATGCTTTCAAAGGCCTTGGACTTTTCGTTCAGCGTCGCCTGCAGCTTGGCCATGGCCGGCAGCAGCTGATGTGTCAGGCCCTGCACGGCCGCGACATGCATGGCCGTGGGGAATACATCGTTGCTGGACTGGCTCTTGTTCACGTCGTCGTTCGGGTGCACCAGCCGGCCCTCGCCGCGCTCGCCGCCCAGCAGCTCGCTGGCGCGGTTGGCCAGCACCTCGTTGACATTCATGTTGGTCTGCGTGCCCGAGCCCGTCTGCCACACGACCAGCGGGAACTCGGCCTCGTGCTGGCCGTTCACCACTTCGTCGACGGCCGCGATGATGGCCTCGGACTTGGCGCCATCGAGCAGGCCCAGCTCACGATTGACCTGGGCCGAAGCGCGCTTGACCAGCGCCAGCGCATGGATCAGCTCGCGCGACTGGCGCTCGCCGGAGATATCGAAATTGAGCAGCGAGCGCTGGGTCTGTGCGCCCCAAAGCCGATCGGCGGGCACCTCGATGGGGCCGAAAGTGTCACGTTCCTGTCGCGTAGCCGGTTGCGTCATCCACAAGTCTCCGTAGGTTGCATGGAAGAAATCCATTGAATGAATGATACCCATTCTCAATGTTCTAGAGCCGCTGCACTCTGAAGCCGGGCGCGCCAACCGCCTGCAAGGCAGTGCGCCACGGCCAAGTGTTATAGAAGACTAACGGGCTTTGCGATGCGTTGCGGCGAAGCGCGGGATAATCCCGGGTTGCTGTCGCTGTTACCCTAACGAGATATCCCACGATGACCACCACGATCCGCCAGCAGGACCTGATCGACTCGATCGCAGGCGCCCTGCAGTACATCAGCTATTACCATCCCGCCGACTACATTGCCCACCTGGCGCGCGCCTACGAGCGCGAGCAAAGCCCGGCGGCCAAGGATGCGATGGCCCAGATCCTGACCAACTCGAAGATGTCGGCCATAGGCCACCGTCCCATCTGCCAGGACACGGGCATCGTCAATGTGTTCCTGAAGATAGGCATGGACGTGCGCTGGGAAGGCTTCACCGGCGGCATCGAGGACGCGATCAACGAAGGCGTGCGCCAAGGCTACAACCACCCCGACAACACGCTGCGCGCTTCCGTGGTGGCCGATCCCCACTTCGCGCGCAAGAACACCAAGGACAACACGCCGGCCGTGATCTTCACCCAGCTGGTGCCCGGCAACCAGGTCGACATCACGGTCGCGGCCAAGGGCGGCGGCTCGGAAAACAAGTCCAAGATGATCATGATGAACCCGGGCGACAGCATCGTCGACTGGGTGCTCAAGACCATCCCGACCATGGGCGCGGGCTGGTGCCCGCCGGGCATGATAGGCATAGGCATCGGCGGCACCGCCGAAAAGGCCGTGCTGCTGGCCAAGGAAAGCCTGATGGAAGACCTGGACATGTACGAGCTCCAGGCCAAGTCGCAGCGCGGCGAGAAGCTCGACCAGGTCGAGGAAATGCGCCTCGAGCTGTACGAGAAGGTCAATGCCCTGGGCATTGGCGCGCAGGGCCTGGGCGGGCTGTCCACCGTGCTCGACGTCAAGATCAAGATGTACGCCACGCACGCGGCCTCCAAGCCCGTGGCCATGATCCCCAACTGCGCGGCCACGCGCCACGCCCACTTCGTCATGGACGGCTCGGGCCCGGTCTACCTCGACCCGCCGTCGCTGGATCTGTGGCCCAAGGTCGAATGGGCGCCCGATACGCAAAAGAGCAAGCGCGTCGACCTGAACAACCTGACCAAGCAGGAAGTCGCGAGCTGGAAGCCCGGCGACACGCTGCTGCTCAACGGCAAGATGCTGACCGGCCGCGACGCCGCGCACAAGCGCATCCAGGACATGCTGGCCAAGGGTGAAAAGCTGCCCGTGGACTTCACCAACCGCGTGATCTACTACGTCGGCCCCGTGGACCCGGTGGGCGACGAAGCCGTGGGCCCGGCCGGCCCGACCACGGCCACGCGCATGGACTCGTTCACCAACATGATGCTCGAGCAGACCGGCCTGATCGCGATGATAGGCAAGGCCGAGCGCGGCCCGGTGGCCATCGAGGCCATCAAGCAGCACAAGAGCGCCTACCTGATGGCCGTGGGCGGCGCCGCCTACCTGGTCTCCAAGGCCATCAAGAACGCCAAGGTCGTGGGTTTTGCCGATCTGGGCATGGAAGCGATCTACGAGTTCGACGTGGTCGACATGCCGGTGACCGTGGCCGTGGACGCGGGCGGCACCAGCGCCCACATCACCGGCCCCGCGATCTGGAAGGAAAAGATCGCCACCGGCCAGTTCAAAGGAATTGCCGTAGAAGGCGTCTGACGTACGCGGACGGGCTGCGTCCTGCAGCCCGCTCCCGGAAGCGGCATACTTGCAGGCGGGCCGCACCGGCCCGCCTTCCCTGCCCCATCCCATGCATCTCGCGGCTTCTCCTGCATCCCCCATCGGCATCTTCGACAGCGGCATCGGCGGCCTGAGCGTGCTGCAGGCGCTGCGCCACGAGCTGCCGCACGAGCATTTCGTCTATGTGGCCGACAGCGGCTACGCGCCCTACGGCGAGCGCGACGAAGCCTTTGTGCAGCAGCGCACCAGCGCCATCGCCCAGCACCTGCGCGCGCGCCATGGCATCAAGGCGTTGGTGATTGCCTGCAATACCGCCACCGCCGCGGCCGTCGAACAGGTGCGCCGCGAAATGCCCGATCTGCCGCTGATCGGCGTCGAGCCCGCGCTCAAGCCGGCCGCGCTCAGCAGCCAGACCCACCATGTGGGCGTGATGGGCACGCGCGGCACCGTCAGCAGCGCGCGCTTTGCACGACTGCTGAGTGAGCACTCACAAAACACCCATTTCGCGGTCGAGCCCTGCGATGGGCTGGCGCGCGCCATCGAGCTGGCGACTGAACTGCCGCCGGCCGCTGACCTGCGCAGCTCAGAGCTGTTTGCGCGCTGCGCCCGGCATACCCAGGCCCTGGGCCGCTTTGGCCTGAAGACCGGTGAGATCGATACGCTGGTGCTGGGCTGTACCCACTATCTGTTTGTGAAAGACGAGCTGCGCGCGCTGCTGGGACCCGATGTGCAGCTGATCGACACCGGTGCGCCCGTGGCGCGGCAGGTGCGCCGGCTGCTGGACAAGGCCCAGCTGCTGGCGCCTGAAGGCAGCGCGCTGCCGCAGATCCAGCTCTATGCCACCGGCGGGCTCAGCAGCCTGAGGGCGGCGGCGCAGCGCTGGCTGGGCCTGGCGCCGGAGCAATGCGCGCCGGTGGAAATGACCTGAACGGCTCAGCCCGCAACCAGGGGTTTGTCCTCGCCCCACAGCCGCCCGCCACCCGCATCGAGATGGGTCAGATACAGGCGCACATCGAATTCATACTGGTGGTATGACGGCTCCATGTGCGCGCACAGCTGGTAGAACGCCTTGTCGTGGTCCTTCTCGCGCAGATGGGCCAGTTCGTGGACCACGATCATGCGCAGGAATTCCTCGGGCGTGTTCTTGAACATCGAAGACACGCGGATCTCGTGGCGCGCCGACAGCTTGCCGCCCTGCACCAGCGCGCGGCTGGTGTGCAGGCCCAGCGCATTGCGCACCACGTGGATCTTGCTGTCGTAGACCACCTTGTGCACCGTGGCGCCATTGCGCAGATGGCGCGACTTGAGCTGCGCCAGATACTCGTACAGCGCCTTGTCCGTGCGCAAGGAATGCGCCTGCGGGTACTTGCGCTGCAGCAGCGCGGCCGTGCCCTTGCTGGCCAGCAGCGCGCGCACCTGGTCCTGCAGCTGCGCGGGGTAGGAGCGCAGATAGGGCAGGTCCATGGTCGCGGCCGGCGCCGGCTTCAATGCAGGTGGCGCGGGCGGCGGCCGCCGCCGTTGCCATGGCCCGAGCCGCCCGAACCGCCAGGGCCGCGCGGTGGCTTGCCGATTTCCAGCGAATTCACCAGCGCGTCGAAGCGCAGCGAGAACAGCTTGTCGATCTCGGTCACCACGCCGCCGAGTTCGGCGCCGTCGAAGTGGCGTTCCATCATGTTGACCACGTCCTGCACCAGCAGGTCGCGCTGCACCTGCATGATGGCCGCGGGCGTGGGGCCGACAAACAGCATCAGGAAGTCGTCGCGCGACTCGGACTCGTCGGCTTCTTCCTCGTCGTCGAACTCGGTGTCGTAGAACGTGACTTCGATCGCCGCGCCCTGCTCCGACAGCTCGTTGAGGCTCATGCACATCTCGTCGAGCGTCTGGCGGAAGTCGTCGTCGCCGCGCACCGTCCAGCAGATCTGCAGGCGGTGCTCGCGCGCGTCGAACTGTATGCCCGGCTCTTCTTCGTAGACGCTGGTCGCGCCATCGGCCAGCGAGCGCGCGCCGGCATAGGTCCACAGCGGCTTGAGCGCTTCCTGCAACTGCTCGAAGCTGGTCTGGGGCGTCAACACCACTTGGCCGTGGACATGGATTTCAAAAGGAGGGTTGTAACTTGACATGTGGAATCTCGCTGGGGCACTGTCCGGGGAAAACCGCTGTTTGTGACGTGTCTTATAAGGGCAATTTTCACGCGCTGTCCGGTGAGCACCATGCAGACCGGACATCCCGCCGTGCCGAGATGGGGCTATTTTCGCATGTATCGCGGGCCCGCAGCTCAGACCACGACGGGCTCGGGCTCGAGGCGAATGCCAAAGCGTTCGTAGACGCTGGTCTGGATGGCGCGCGCCAGCGTCATGACTTCGCCGCCGGTGACGCTGGCGTCATCCGAATGCCGGTCGCCGCGATTGACCAGCACCAGCGCCTGGCGCTCATAGACCCCGGCCTTGCCCATGGTCTTGCCTTTCCAGCCGCAGGCGTCGATCAGCCAGCCCGCGGCCAGCTTGATCGTGCCGTCCGCCAGCGGGTAGTGCACGATGCGTGGCTCGCGCGCAATGATGTCGGCGCACTGCTCGGCCGTGACCGTGGGGTTCTTGAAGAAGCTGCCGGCATTGCCCAGCACCTGCGGATCGGGCAGCTTGGCGCGGCGGATCTCGCAGACCCAGTCAAAGATCTGGCGCGCCGTGGGCTGCTCCACGCCGGCCTCGGCGCGCTTGCGCTCTATGTCCAGATAGCCGATTTCGGGCTTCCAGGCCTTGGGCAGCGCAAAGCGCACGCGCGTGATGACCGCGCGCCCCGCCAGGCCCATGCCGCGCGCACCGGCCGGCGCATGCTTGAAGACCGAATCGCGGTAACTGAACGCGCATTGCGCGGCATCGAGCGTAAAGCTTTTGCCGGTGCTCAGATCGATGGCATCGAGCGCGTCGAAGCGGTCCTGCAGTTCGACGCCGTAGGCGCCTATGTTCTGCACCGGCGCCGCGCCCACGGTGCCGGGAATCAAGGCCAGGTTCTCGAGGCCGGGCAGGCCCTGGTCCAGCGTGGCGGCGACGAAATCGTGCCAGCGCTCGCCGGCACCGGCCTCGACGATCCAGGCCGTGGGCGTTTCACGCACCACGCGAATGCCCTTGATCTCCATCTTCAGCACCACCGGCTCGACATCGCCGGTCAGCACGATGTTGCTGCCGCCGCCCAGCACCAGAACCGGCTGGCGGCCCCAGAACGGGTCGGCGCGCAGCGCGTGCACATCATCTTCGGAATGCACGCGCACCAGGGCATGGGCGCGGGCCGCGATGCCAAAGGTGTTGCTGTGCTGCAGGGGTACATTTTTCTCGACTAACATCACGTGGATTGTCGCACCGCGCCCCGGGCTCCGCTGGCCACCGGCTTATCGCCTGGCCGCCGCCGGCCCGCCATGCGCCCCCCAGACCCTTTCAGGAAAGAGAAACATCTATGCCATCCTTTGACACCGTTTGCGAAGCCGATTTCGTCGAAGTGAAGAACGCCGTGGAGAACGCCTCCAAGGAAATCGCCACGCGCTTCGACTTCAAGGGCTCGTCGGCCGCCGTGGAGCTTAAGGACAAGGAAATCACCATGTACGGTGATGCGGACTTCCAGCTGACCCAGGTCGAAGACCTGCTGCGCAACAAGCTGACCAAGCGCAGCGTCGATGTGCGCTTTCTCGATATCCAGAAGGCGCAGAAGATCGGCGGCGACAAGCTCAAGCAGGTCGTCAAGGTGCGCAACGGCATCGAGTCGGAACTCGCCAAGAAGCTGCAGAAGCTGATGAAGGAAAGCAAGCTCAAGGTCCAGGCCGCGATCCAGGAAGAGAAAGTGCGCATCACCGGCGCCAAGCGCGACGATCTGCAGGCGGCCATGGCGTTGATCCGCAAGGAAATCGACGACGTGCCACTGTCTTTCAATAACTTCCGAGATTAATGAAGCACCCCCTGAGCGACTTCGTCGCTTCCCCCTCTCATCCTTCGGTGGAGGGGGACGGCACCGTCGCTGCGGGGCGGCCCTTGCTCGGTGCCCCTCGCTGGGTCCTCGCCCTGGGCTGGCGGCAGCGGCGTGCAATGTCGGCAAGCCTGATCCTGGCGCTGCTGTCAGCGCTGGCCAGCGCGCAATCGGTTGCGCTGACCGGCATTCTGGGCAGCAAGGCGCTGCTGGTGATCGATGGCGGCGCGCCGCGCAGCCTGGCGGCGGGCGAGAGCCAGGGCGCGGTGCGGGTGCTGCAGGTAGCGCGTGACGAGGCAGTCGTCGAGATCGCCGGCCGCCAGCAGCGGCTGCGCCTGGGCGAGGCGCCGGTGCAGCTGGGCGCGCGCGCGCCGGCGGGCGGCGGTGCCACGCGGCTGGTGCTGTATGCCGACAGCCGCGGCCATTTCGTCGACGAGGGCCAGATCAACGGCCAGTCCATGCGCTATCTGGTGGACACCGGCGCCAGCACGGTGGCCATTGGCCGTGCCGAAGCCGACCGGCTGGGCCTGCCCTATCTGCAGGGCCAGAGCGTGCAGCTGGGCACGGCCAACGGTGCCGTGCGCGGCTGGCGGCTGCGGCTCGATTCGGTGCGCGTGGGCGGCCTCGAGGTGCGCGGCGTCGACGCCGTGGTGCTGCCCCAGCCCATGCCCTTCGTGCTGCTGGGCAACAGCTTTCTTGCCGAATTGCAGATGACCCGCCAGGGCGACCAGATGGTGCTGGAAAAGCGCCGCTGACCCCTGCCACCTGCCCCCTGCCTTCTACCCGCCATGCCCCACGCCCTTACCGCAACCGCGCGCTCGGCCGATGAGCAATACGAAGACCTGCGTGGCCTCTGGGCCGAGCTCGAAGCCGCGTTGGCGCTGCTGCTCAATGCGCCGCTGCAGGTGCAGAATTTTGCCACCCGCCTGCGCCAGCTCGGCGACTGGCTGCAGGAGCTGGTGGAGCATGACAGCGACGCAGCGTTGTATCTCATGTTCCAGCTCGCGGCCGACTCGGCCGCGGGCTACAGCGCCTCGCATGCACTGGTCGCGGCCACGCTGTGCCAGGTGCTCGCGCCCGAACTCGAACTGCCGGCGCACGAGCGCCAGGCGCTGGTCTGCGCGGCGTTCACCATGAATATCGGCATGACGCAGCTGCAGGATCAGCTGGCACTGCAGCGCGAGCCGCCCAATGCCGCGCAGCGCGCACAGATCGAGCGCCATGCGCTTGAAAGCCAGGCGCTGCTGGTGCGGCTGTTTGTCGACGACCCGCTGTGGCTGGATACCGTGGCCGCGCACCACTCGCATGACAAGGCCGCGGCGCCCCTGGCCCAGCTGGAACCAGCGCAGCGCCTGGCCCGCATCCTGGCCAGCGTCGACCGTTATGCCGCGATGCTGAGCCCGCGCAAGTCGCGTGGCGCGCGCAGCGCCACGGATTCGGTGCGCGTCATCGTCGGCAGCGAGCCCGCATGGGGTGATGAAGTGGGCTATGCGCTGGTGCGCCGTGTCGGCCTGTGTCCGCCGGGCACGCTGGTGCGGCTGGACAATGGCGATACCGCCGTGGTGCTGCGCCGCAGCAGCCAGCCCCTGCAGCCGCTGGTGGCGCGCGTGCTGGACGCCTCCGGCCAGCCGCTGCGCACGCCAGCGCTGCACGACAGCGCGCGCGGCGCGCCGCGCATCCAGGCGGCGCTCGCGCGCTCGGCACTGGCGCAGCGGATCACGCCGTTGACGCTGGCGCTGCTGGGCGTCTATGTGGGCCGGTCGCGCCCCGCGCCTGCGGTGGCGGCGCGCGACGCGCCCGCGGCCTGAGAGCGTTTCCGCCGCACCTCAGCCGCACCTCAGCCGCACCTCAGCCGCGCCTCAGCCGCACCTCAGCCGCGCCTCAGCCACGCTTGGGCGGCGATTTCTTGCCCAGGCGCGACTCCTTGCCGGCGATCAGGCGCTGGATGTTTTCGCGGTGGCGCCAGATCAGCAGCAGGCCCATCACCACGATGGCCGCCGTCACCGGGCCTTCGGTGTACCAGAGCACGCCGCCAAACAGCACGTAATAGACCGGCGCGAACACCGCGGCCACCAGCGAGGCCAGCGACGAGTAGCGAAAGAACAAGGCGATGATCAGCCAGGTCAGCGCCGTCGCCAGGCCCAGCCAGACGCTGATGCCCAGCAGCACGCCCAGCGCCGTGGCCACGCCCTTGCCGCCCTGGAAGCGGAAGAACACGGGATACAGATGGCCCAGGAAGGCCGCCAGACCCACGGCAGCCAGCGTGCCATCGCCCAGCCCGTAAGGCCGGCCGAACCAATGCACCAGCGCCACCGGCAGCCAGCCCTTGAGGGCATCGAGCAGCAGCGTGGCGATCGCCGCGGGCTTGCTGCCCGAGCGCAGCACGTTGGTCGCGCCGGGATTGCCGCTGCCATAGGTGCGCGGGTCGTGCAGACCCATCACCCGGCTGACGATCACGGCAAACGACAGCGAGCCAATGAGATAGGCGGCCAGCGTGGCGAGAAAAGGATAAAACGCGTTCAATTCAAGTCCTTGGCCCGCAACGGGCCGATATGCAAAAACAGGGCGCGCGCATGCCGATAGGCGTGCGCAGCGGGACTGCTATTCTGCCAGTGCGCACTGCACCGTTTGCGCTGACAGCAGATCCAGACATACCCGGGGATCGAGCTGAACGAGGAAACCGCGGCGCCCGCCGTTGATTGCAATGCGCGGCAGTTCCAGAATGCTTTGCTCGATGTAGACCGGCATGGCGCGGCGCGTGCCGAAGGGCGAGGTGCCGCCAATCAGGTAGCCGCTATGCCGGTTGGCCACGTCGGGCTTGCAGGGCTCGACCGACTTGGCGCCGATCTGGCGCGCGAGGTTCTTGGTCGAGACCTTGCGGTCGCCATGCATCAGCACGATCAGCGGCTTCGCGTCCTGGTCCTGCATGACCAGCGTCTTGACCACGCAATGCTCGTCCAGCCCCAGGCTGGCCGAGCTGTGCGACGTGCCGCCATGCTCCTGGTACTCATAGGGATGCTCGGTGAACGCGACCTTGTGCGCGCGCAGCAGCTGCGTGGCCGGGGTCTCGCTCACATGGGCGCTTTTTTTGCTCATGCCTTGCTCGTGCCTTGCTCAAACCGCGGGATCGCGCATTTCCCAGCGCAGCTGATCGATCTCGGCGCGCAGCGCGGGCGGCAGTTGCGTGCCCCATGCGGCGCAGTCTTCTTCCAGCTGGGCCAGCGAGGTCACGCCGATGATGGTGCTGGCCACGCAGCGCTGGGTGTAGCAGAAGGCCAGCGCCATCTGCGTCGGACTCAGACCATGGTCGCGCGCCAGCTGGTTGTAGCGGCGCGCGGCGGCCAGCGCATCGGGACGGCCCCAGCGCTGCTTGCGCACCGACTCGTACGACAGCCGTGTGCCCGCGGGCGCATCGGGGCCGGTGAAGCCGCTGGCGTCGTACTTGCCGCTGAGCAGGCCAAAGCCCAGCGGCGAATACGCCAGCAGCGAGACATGAAGCCGGTCGCAGGTTTCATCGAGCGCGTTGTCGTAGCTGCGGTTGATCAGGCAGTAGGGGTTCTGGATGCTGGCCACGCGCGGCAGACCATGCTCCTCGGCCAGGCGCACGAATTCATGCACGCCATACGGGGTTTCATTCGACAGGCCGACATGGCGGATCTTGCCCTGGCGCACCAGCACGGCCAGGGTTTCAAGCTGCTCGCGGATCGGCGTTTGCGTGCTTTCCTTGGCCGGGTCGTAGTACAGCGCGCCAAAGGCCGGCACATGGCGCTCGGGCCAGTGGATCTGATAGAGATCGATGACATCGGTCTGCAGCCGGCGCAGGCTGGCCTCGCACGAGGCGACGATATCGGCCGCCGTCATGCCCAGGCCTTCGCGCACCCAGGGCATGCCGCGCGACGGTCCGGCCACCTTGCTGGCGAGCACCAGCTTGTCGCGCATGCCGGGGCGGCTGGCAAACCAGTTGCCCAGAATGGTCTCGGTGGCGCCAAAGGTCGCAGCGCGCGCCGGCACGGCATACATCTCGGCGGTGTCGAGGAAGTTGACGCCCAGTTCGACCGCGCGATCGAGGATTGCATGCGCCGCGGCCTCGTTCACCTGCTCGCCAAACGTCATCGTGCCCAGGCAAATGGGCGTGACCTGCAAATCGCTGTTTCCTAATTGAACCTGGTGCATGCAATCTCCGAAGTACTTGGAATGAGAACCGCCAGTTTACGGAAATCCTGCGTGCCGCTGTCCCTGCGACGACTGCAAATGCCCGCGCGCGCGCAAATAATGGCCGCCATGTATACCGCCCAACGCCCCAGCCGCTGCGAAACCCTGCCCTTGCGCGGCATTGACTACCATGTACGCCGCTGGGGGCCGGACAGCGCCGACAGCGCGCTGCCGCCCCTGGTGCTCGCCCACGGCTGGATGGATGTGGCCGCGTCCTACCAGTTTGCGGTCGATGCGTTCTCCGCGGATTTCTTTGCCGGGCGCACCATCATCGCGGCCGACTGGCGCGGCTTCGGCCTGACCCGGCCCAAGGCCCCGGTCGATCACTACCAGTTTGTCGACTACCTCGCCGACCTGGACCTGCTGCTGGACCACTACGCACCTGGCCAGGCCGTCGATCTCGTAGGCCACAGCATGGGCGGCAATGTGGCCATGCTCTATGCAGGCGCGCGCCCGGCGCGCATCCGGCGCCTGGTCAACCTCGAAGGTTTCGGGCTCGCACCCACTGCGGCCAGCGAGGCGCCTGCGCGCTATGCAAAGTGGCTGGACGAAACGCGCGCGCTGGCGCGCGGCGAGCTCGATCTCAAGAGCTATGACAGCCTCGAAGGCGTGGCCCAGCGGCTGCGCAAGACCAATCGCCGCCTCGGCGCCGACAAGGCGCTGTGGCTGGCACAGCACTGGGCGGCGGCCGATGCCCAGGGCCGCTGGCATATCCTGGGGGACGCGGCGCACAAAGTGGTCAGCCCGCACCTGTTCCGCGTCGAGGAGGTGCTGGCGGTCTATGCGGCCATCACTGCGCCGACGCTGGCCGTCGAAGCCAGCGACGACAGCCTGGCGCAATGGAACCAGGGCCGCTACACATTGGCGCAATACCACGCGCGTCTGGGCCAGGTACGCGACTGCCGCACGGCCCGGGTCGATGACGCCGGCCATATGCTGCACCACGACCAGCCCGAAGCCGTGGCGCGGCTGATCGAGGACTTTCTCACCGAGCCTGTGCCCGCGGCCGGGCCCGCACAGGCTTAAACCCGGCGCCTGGCGCCGGCCGTCATTTGTTGCCGGGCTTGCGCTGCAGGCGCAGGCCCCGGTCGCTGCTGATGTCGCTGCGAAAGCCACCGACTTCCTGAGAAAGGAAGATCAGCGTCGCGCCCTCCTGGTCCAGCAGCGCGATGCCGTCGGGCGCCGGCCGCCAGGCCACGGCATCCATGTTGAAGTTGCAGATGCCGGCCTGCGCATCGACCGTGAGCTTGAAGCCGTTGGCCTGCGGCATCTCGTCTATCCACAGGTGGATGCCGCAAAACCGCTGCGCGTCGGACAGCACCCACTCACCCACCAGATCTCGCGGGTTGGGAATGGGCAAGGAGCTGCCTATGGATGAAGCTGTAAACATGATTGAAAATAAAAATGTTGCAATGAGCCGCATGGCGGTGGACTTTCAAAATTGGACAAAACCATTTCTGCTTGCCTGAAATCTCCAATCCTGAACGAAAATTCGCTACAGGACGAATAGCCTGAATAATCCGGCCATTCGTCCAATTCATCACAGGATGAAATCATGCACTGCGTCGACCTGGCCGACCACTTGAATCTTCAAGTCGGGCATGCCGTCATTATCGACGCTCAAAACGATATCACTGGTGTTGCTTTGCGCGTCGTAGGACAATACCACCTCCCCGGCGGCCCCGGTGAAGCCATCCGCGAAGTGGATAAATCCTGGCTTCCCCGCAGCCTGATTGAAGAAGGAGAAGTTGATTTTATCGACACCCGTCTCGAAATCTATGATCTTGTCGAATGCATCGGGCGTCGAATCGGAAACATGGGTATAGACAAAAATATCCATGCCTGCGCCACCCTTCAAGACGTCCTGGCCGGCCCCGCCGTAAATGATGTCATTGCCGGCGCCACCATCGATGTGATTGCCTGCGGCATTCCCCACGATCACATCGTTGCCAAAACCGCCAATGGCATTTTCAATAGTCACACCCTTGGCGATGGAAACGTTCTTTTTCAAACCACCGACATCCGAAAAGGATGTCTCGTTCAAATTGATGATCTGATCCTGCCTGTAGCCCGAGAAGTCAAAGGTATCATTGCCTCCCGCATCCCACACGGAGAACACCAGTTTTTGCTCGGCGTTCTTGATGGTGAAGAAATCGCGATCGGAATTCGAATTGAAGCCATAGACCGTATCGCCAGTACGGGTCTCCATATTGGCACCATAAAGCCTTTGAATGGCGGCGATGTCATCCATCAGCGGCGCGGAAGCATAGTGGCCTTTGTTATCGCCGCCGGTATTGGTCTCGTTCCAGTAGCTCATGCTGCTGTACTGGCGCGTGTCCTCGGCATACGCCGCATTTCTATAGGTCGGATTTCCCTGGCCGGCGTTGTAGCTGCCGGGATGGTTCAGACCCAGGGTATGGCCGATCTCATGGGTGATGGTCAGCCTTCCGTAGTTGCCCAGTTCGGGATGCAGGTTCGAATACAGCCCGTCGCGCTGGCTGGCCTGTGAATAGTTGATATTGAACCAGCTTTGCCCGTCGGTCTTGTGTCCCCGATAGTCATTCGGTGCGTACGAATACGGCATCATGGCGTAGGCCTGGCCCTGACCCACGTAGTTGCCAAAAGTGATATTGGACTTCTGCGTCGGGCTGTTCTTGGTGAACGTGATGTTGGCCAGGTCGGACCAGGACTGCAGCGCCAGTTCGGCCTGTTCCTGCTGCTGCTCGGTGAACTTGCTGAGCCGGGTGTTGCGCCCCACGTTGTACTGGTTGTATTGCCATTCGGGAAAGGAATAGGTCAGATTCGCTTCCTTGCCCAGCACGCCGGGGCCATTCCACGATTTGTTGTCGCGCGTGATGTACTTGCCTGCCGCATCGGTATCGAACGAAGGCTTGCCATTGCTGCTCGCTCCACCGCCACGCACCGAACTATTCAACGCACTGTTCACGGAATTCACGGATGCCGAGTTATAAACATTATTGACGTTCATTGCTTACCTTTAATATAAATCCAAAAGCTTGAGTTCTTTTCATGCCTGCCGTGCGACCGAAAATCCGTGAACCTGAAAATTCCAAGGTGGCTACAGAACAAATCGGGCAATGCAAACCTAGATTCACCCACACCAGCACTTCTGACTCATAAACTCACTCACTCAAATGTCGCCCCTCAAGACGCGAAGAAAATTGACTGGTCATGATGTATTCACAAATTGCAACTCCTTCATATTCAACGCGCCTTTTGCCTGCTGATTTTTTCGGCAACGGCAGGCCAACAGCTGCCTCGAAGGCCCCATCCATTCAACGCAAGCCCATGGACGGATAAGACGCAAAGGATTTCAATACAGAAGAATGAGCGCCGAGATCGATTCGGGCTTCATTCGCGTGCGGTCAAATATCGCAACCGGATTCAACCGATTCACCGACATTTCGATTCGGTGATGACTGATTGTCGGGAAACGGGGTTCGGCCGTAAATTGCGTTCATCAGGTGGCCAAAAGCCCCAGGGAAAACGCTTAGAGATGCATTCCATGCTCAACCAGATAGATGAACCCCATACGGCCTATAGAGAGATCCGCAGCCTCCAGCGCGGCATTGAATTGCTCAGGTGCATGAACCAGGCTCCGGGAGGCATCAGCACGACCAGCGAGCTCAGCCGCATGAGCCATATCCCCAGGCCTTCGGTCAAACGCATATTGGAGACCCTCAGGCTATGTGGTCTTGTGCGCCCCACGGACCGCGACGGCCAGTACGCCCTGACGTTTGAAGTCCGCAGTTTGAGTGAGGGTTTTATCGAGGACGAATGGATTACGCGCGTTGCCGCGCCTTTGCTGCGCGCTTATGTCAAGGCAGTGATGTGGCCCTGTGATCTGGCGACGATGGGGACCAGCTTCATGGTGATTCGCGAAAGCACGCATCGCTTCAGCATGCTGTCGCAGCACCACTCCATGATAGGCACCAAGCTGCCGATATTCGACACTGCCGTTGGCAGGGCTTATCTCGCCGCCTGCAACGAAGACGAGCTTGAAAACATCCTGCAATTGCTGGGCCAGCGCGAAGACGCGGTCGGCGAAATGGCAAGAAATAGAAAAGCAGTCGACAAATTGTTAACCAAAACCCGGCGCTGCGGGTATTCCATCAACCAAGGCGAATGGGAGGACGAACCGGATTTCTCGGCCGTGGGCCTGGCGGTCAGGAGCGCCGGGCAATTGATCGCGGCCATCAACATGGTCTATCCCAATGCTTCCGTCGATATCGGCACCATAGAAAGCCGCTACATCCCGGTACTGAAGGATCTGGCTCAGCGCATAGGCCGTGACAGCGAGCCCTGGTTTGCCCATCCTGGCGACAACGCGGAACTCGCGGTGCAGCCCGGCTAGCGGCCAGGCAGCGCACAGGACCGTTCATGCACCAGGCATCCGCCCCCGGAGAACTGCGCACGGCCATGCGGGCCCTCCAGCCCGGCTTTGTGCGCGTGGTCGGCTTCAGCCTGCTGACCAGCGTGTTGGTCCTGGCACCGTCGCTCTACATGCTCGAGGTCTATGACCGGGTGGTGAACAGCCGCAACCCTCTGACCCTGTTGATGCTCACGCTGGCCGTGCTCGGCGCGTATGCGGTGATGGAAGTGCTTGAATGGGCGCGCAGCGAGATGATGCGCGCGGCCGGCATTGCGCTGGACACGCGCCTGAGCGCGCGCATCTTCGATGCGAGCTTCGCCGCCCGTCTGCAGCAGGCCCCGGGCGGCACGGCGCAGTCACTTGCCGATTTCAAGCTGATCCGCGACTTCCTGCATTCCCCGGCATTGCTGGCCTGGATGGAGGCCCCGGTGGCCGCGATCATGATGCTGCTGCTGTTTCTCATCAGCCCGGTGCTGGGCTGGTCGGCCGTGGTGTTCGCGCTGTTGCAGCTGGCCGTGGGCTGGGCCAACGAGCGGCGCAGCAAACCCCTGCTGACCCAGGCCAATCGCCAGGCCTTCACGGCCCAGCAATATGCCGACAACAGCCTGCGCAATGCCGAGGTCGTTGAATCCATGGGCATGCTGGGCCCGCTGCAGCGCCGCTGGGGACAAAAGCAGCGCGCCGTCCTGCAGCTGCAGGCCCAGGCCTCGGAAAGCGCGGGCGGATTCCAGGCGCTGGGCAAGCTGCTGCAGAACACCCTGGGCTCGCTGCTGCTCGGGCTGGGCTGCTGGCTGCTGCTGCACAACCAGCTCAATGGCGGCGAGGGCATGATGATCGTCGGCTCGATTCTTGGCGGGCGCATGCTCGCGCCCCTGGTGCAGGCGGTGGCGCAGTGGCAAAGCTTCATTCAGATGCGCGATGCGTGGACGCGCCTGCACCAGCTGCTGCAGGAGATGCCGGCGCCGCGCCCGGCCATGGCCTTGCCGGCGCCGCGGGGACTGCTGCAGGTCGAGCAGCTGATCGCCAGCGCCTCCAGCGCTGCGGCTGCCCCCGGGGCGCGCACGCCGGCGCTGCATGGCATCAATTTCGCGCTGAACCCTGGCGACGTGCTGGCCGTGATCGGCCCCTCGGCCAGCGGCAAGACCACGCTCGCGCGCCAGCTGGTCGGGCTGTGGCCACCTTTGAGCGGCAAGGTGCGGCTGGACGGCGCCGACCTGCACCGCTGGAACAAGCAGGAGCTGGGCGCGTATCTGGGCTATCTGCCGCAGGACGTGGAGCTGTTCGAGGGCACGGTGGCCGAGAACATCGCGCGCTTCAGCCCGGCCGATGCCGCGCAGGTCGAAGCCGCGGCGCGCACCGTCGGCATGCATGAATTCATCCTCGCTCTGCCTGGCGGCTATGACTGTCCAATAGGCGCCGACGGTTGCCGCCTGTCGGGCGGCCAGCGCCAGCGGCTGGGCCTGGCGCGCGCGCTGTACGGCCGCCCGGTACTGGTGGTGCTGGACGAGCCGAACTCCAGCCTCGACCAGGAAGGCCATGTGGCGTTGGAGCAGGCCATACGGGTGGCCAGCGCCGCCGGCACCACGTTTGTGATCGTCACCCACCTCAGCAGCGTGCTGCAGGTCGCCAACCTGCTGCTGCTGCTCTACGCCGGGCGCCAGCAGGCCTTCGGCCCGCGCGCCGACGTGCTGGCCGCGATGCGCCGTGCCACCCGCGGGCCGTCGGCGCAGGCGCTGCCGGACGCGGCCCCGGACGTTCTCTCTTGACGCCGCCGCCATGCAGAGCACGCGCCTCTTTCATCGCAGCGAACTCACGCGCACCTTGTGGTCATTTCGCCGCGAGTTCGCGATGGTCGGGCTGTTCAGCCTGCTCACCAACCTGCTGCTGCTGGTGCCGACGATCTACATGCTGCAGATCTTCGACCGGGTGATGGTCAGCCGCAACCAGCTGACCCTGCTGTTCATGTCGCTGATCACGCTGTTCCTGTTCCTGGTGCTGGCATTTTCCGAATGGTCGCGTTCCAAGGTGCTGGTGCGCACCGGCGTGCAGATAGACAAGCGCCTGAGTTCGCGGGTCTTCCAGGCCAGCTTTGCCGCGCGGCTGGGCCAGCGCGGCGAAAGCGCGACCCAGGCTTTTGGCGACCTGCTGCAGTTGCGCCAGTTTCTGACCGGCAACGGCATCTTCGCGATCTTCGATGCGCCCTGGACACCGATCTATCTCGCCGTGCTGTTCCTGCTCCACCCCTGGCTGGGCGCGATCGCAGTGTGCTTTGCGCTGGCCCAGGCGGCCCTGGTGCTGTTCGGCCACCGCCGGGCCATAGCGCCGACCGAGGCCTCGAACCAGGCCAACGCCGCTGCCCGCAGCTATCTGCAGGACAAGCTGCGCAATGTCGAAGTGCTCGAACCCATGGGCATGCTGCAGCATCTGCGCCCGCGCTGGTGGCGGCGCCACCGCGCGGCGCTGGCCAGGCAGGGCCGCGCCCAGGCGCTGACCCACCGCATCACGGCCTGGAGCAAGTTCTTGCGCTATTCGCAGCAGTCACTGGGTCTGGCCGCGGGCGCGCTGCTGGTGATCAACGGGCAGCTGTCGTCCGGCGAGATGATTGCCGCCAACGTGTTGATGACGCGCACGCTGACCCCCATTGACCAGTTGGTCGGCACCTGGCGGGATTTCATCAGCACGCGCGCCGCGTTTGCGCGCCTCGAAGCACTGCTGCGCGCCCACCCGCTGCGCAACCAGCGCCCCAGCGACATCGCGCCCACCGGCGCGCTTGTGCTGCGAGAGGTGCGTGCCCATGCGCCCGAGCGTGACAGCGAAATCCTGCGCGGCATCACGCTGGCCTTGCAGCCCGGGACCGTGAGCGTCATTCTCGGCCCCTCGGGCGCGGGCAAGTCGACGCTGGCGCGCTGCCTCGTAGGCGTGTGGCCGGGGCGCAGTGGCGCGGTGCTGCTCGACGGCCGCCCGCTCGAGGACTGGAACCGCGCCGAACTCGGCCCCCGCCTGGGCTATCTGCCGCAGGACATCGAATTGTTCGAAGGCTCGATTGCCGAGAACATCGCGCGCTTCGGCAGCGTCGATTCGGCCCAGGTGATTGCCGCGACGCGCAGCGCCGACCTGCACGACATGATCCTGCGCCTGCCCAACGGCTATGACACGCCGGTGGGAGAGGCCGGTGGGCTGCTGTCGGGCGGTCAGCGCCAGCGCATCGCGCTGGCGCGCGCGATCTACGGCCGGCCGGTGCTGGTGGTGCTTGACGAGCCCAACGCCCACCTCGACGACGCGGGCGAAGCAGCGCTGGTGCGCGTCGTCGGCGAACTGCGCGCGCAGCGCAGCACCGTGGTGCTGGTGACCCACAGACCCGGGATTCTCGCGCTGGCCGACCGCGTGATCGTGCTGCGCGCTGGCCGCGTGGAGCACGACGGGCCGCGCGACGCCGTGCTCGCGGCCATGCCGGCATCGGCCCGGCCCGCGGGCCCTCCCCCCAACTCTTGATCACCAGGTGCCACCATGGCCTTGCCACTTGCCTCTTACGACGAGATTGACGCCGATGTGGAGCATGCCGCTGAAGACCAGCCCGAAAGCCGGCTTGCCAGTCGCGCGGGCCGCATTGGCCTGTGGACGCTGGCCCTGGGCTTTGGCGGCTTTCTGCTGTGGGCCGCGTTTGCGCCGCTGGACGAAGGCGTGCCCAGCGTCGGCATGGTGGCCATAGACACCAAGCGCAAGGCGGTGCAGCACTTGAGCGGCGGCATCGTCAAGGCGGTGCTGGTGCGCGAGGGCGACCGCGTGCAGCAGGACCAGCTGCTGATGCAGCTCGATGCCACCACGACCCAAGCCAACCATGCCGCCTCGCGCCAGCGCTATCTGGGGCTGCGCGCCGAGCAGGCGCGCCTCACGGCCGAGTACCTCGGCGCGCCGGCACTGGTGTTCCATCCCGATGTGCTGGCCGCGGCGGGCGAGCCCTTCGTGGCCCAGCAGATGCAGATCCAGCAACAGCTGTTCGAGACCCGCGCCCGTCTGCTGGCATCGGACCTGCAGTCCATGGAGGAGAACATCCAGGGGCTGCTGGGAATGCAACAGGCCTATGCCAGCATGCTGCGCAACCGCCAGGCGCAGCGACGCCTGCTCGAAGAGGAACTGCGCAATCTGCGCGGCCTGGTCGACCAGGGCTATGCGCCGCGCAATCGCCAGCTGGAACTCGAACGCCAGCTCGCCGATGCCAACACCACCATTGCCGACATGCAAGGCAACAGCGTGCGCGCCCAGCGCGGCATTGCCGAGCAGCGCCAGCGCATGCTGTCGCGCCAGCAGGAGCAGCGCAAGGAAATCCAGAGCCGGCTGGCCGAAGTGGACCGCGAGGTGTCGGCCGAACAGGAAAAGCTCAAGGCCTTGAGCGACGAGCTGGCGCGCATGGACATCCGCTCGCCGGCCGCCGGTCAGGTCGTGGGCCTGGCGGTGCAGACCGTCGGCGGCGTGGTGCAACCCGGCCAGACGCTGATGGACATTGTTCCGGACCAGCAAGCGCTGCTGCTCGAGGCCAGGGTCGCGCCGCATCTGATCGACCGCGTCCATGCCGGCATGCCGGTAGAGGTGCGCTTTGCCTCGTTTGCCCATTCGCCGCAGCTGTCGGTCGAGGGCCAGGTGCATTCGGTATCGGCCGATCTGCTGACCGATCCCCAGACGCAGTCCAGCTACTACCTGGCGCGGGTACAGGTCACGCCGCTGGGCATGCAGCGCCTGGGCCGGCGCCAGCTGCAGCCGGGCATGCCGGTCGAAGTGGTGTTCAAGACCGGCGAGCGCTCGCTGCTGACCTACCTGCTGCACCCGTTGACCAAGCGCCTTGCCGCGTCCATGACCGAGGAATAGGCCGGCGGCCGGCGGCTGGAACTTTGCCCTCGAAGCTGCCACTTAAGGCACAGAAGGCACAGAGGCCATCGCGCCGCCTTTCCTGGACCTGTCATCGCCGGCAACAGCACCCACCGCAGGCACCGTATTTCGCGCGATGAATTGCTATTGACTATAACGCAATTGATTTCAATAATCAAAAGCTATAGAATATCGAAAACATCGATGTTGCAGGTTTCATCCCTGTTCCGCGGCCGCCCCAGGTGGCTGGCTCGAACCGGCAATGCAGCCAGCGCCATCTCCGGCAGGTATCACCAACAGCTGACAAGTCCATGAAACCCACCCCCTCCCCCAGCGAATTGCGTACGGCCCTGACAGCGCTCAAGCCCTATTTCCTGCGGGCGGGTGCCTTCAGCCTGCTGGCCAGCCTGCTGGTGCTCGCACCTTCGGCCTATATGCTTGAGGTCTACGACCGCGTGGTCAACAGCCGCAACCATTTCACGCTGCTGATGCTGACCCTTGCCGTGCTGGGCGCCTATGCGCTGATGGAGATGCTGGAATGGGCGCGCAGCGAAATCATGCGTGCCGCCGGCAGCCAGCTCGATGGCCAGCTGCGCGAGCGGATCTTCGACGCCATCTTTGCCGCGCGGCTGCAGCGCGGCGGCGGCGCGAGCACGCAACCGCTGAGCGACCTGCGACTGGTCTGCGACTTCCTGTTTTCGCCGGCCTTGCTGGCGTTGATGGAAGCCCCGATCGCGCTGGTGATGATGGTGTTGCTGTTTCTGATCAGCCCGGTGCTGGGCTGGTCGGCCGTGGTGTTTGCGCTGCTGCAGGTCAGCGTCGCCTGGTGCAACGAGCGGCGCACCAAGCCGCCGCTGATGGCTGCCAACCGCAGCTCGATGGCCGCGCAGCAATATGCCGACAGCAGCCTGCGCAATGCCGAAGTGATTGAATCCATGGGCATGCTGCGCGACCTGCAGCGCCGCTGGCTGGGCAAGCAGCGCGACTTCCTGGGCCTGCAGGCCCAGGCCTCGGAAAGCGCAGGCGGCTTCCAGGCGCTGGGCAAGCTGCTGCAGAACACGCTGGGCTCGCTGCTGCTGGGCCTGGGCTGCTGGCTGCTGCTGCACAACCAGCTCAACGGCGGCGGCGGCATGATGATGATCGCCTCCATCCTGGGCGGGCGCATGCTGGCGCCACTGGTGCAGGCCGTGGCCCAGTGGCAGGGCGTGGTCAATGTGCGCGATGCCTGGGGCCGGCTCGAGCAGCTGCTGCAGGCCGTGCCGGTACGCGCCCAGAGCATGGCCCTGCCCGCGCCGCGTGGCCGTCTGCAGGTCGAGCAGCTGGTGGCCGGCGCGCCCGGCACGCAGGCGCCCATACTGCGCGGCATCGCGCTGAGCTTGAACCCCGGCGATGTGCTGGCCGTGATCGGCCCCTCGGCCAGCGGCAAGACCACGCTGGCACGCCTGCTGGTGGGGCTGTGGCCGGCGATGAGCGGCAAGGTGCGGCTCGACGATGCCGACATCCACAGCTGGAACAAGCAGGAGCTGGGCCCGCATCTGGGCTATCTGCCCCAGGGCGTGGAGCTGTTCGATGGCACGGTGGCGGAAAACATCGCGCGCTTCGGCCCGGTGCAGCCGGCACAGGTCGAAGCCGCGGCGCGTGCCGTGGGCATGCACGAGTTCATTGCGGCCCTGCCCGGCGGCTATGACAGCCCGATCGGCGACGGCGGCGCACGGCTGTCGGGCGGCCAGCGCCAGCGCCTGGCCTTGGCCCGCGCCCTCTACGGCCAGCCGGTGCTGGTGGTGCTGGACGAGCCCAACTCCAGCCTCGACGAGGAAGGCAATGCGGCGCTGGCGCGTGCCATTGCCGGCGCCAGCGCGCAGGGCACGACCTTTGTCGTCATCACCCACCTGGGCAGCGTGCTCAACGCCGCCAACAAGCTGCTGGTGCTGCGCGATGGCCGCCAGCAGGCCTTCGGCCCGCGCGCCGAAGTGCTGACGGCGCTGACCCAGGCCGCACGCCAGGCGCCGGCGCAAGCACCGGCGGCGCTGCAGCCCACACCGGCCTGATGTGATGGCCATCCGCCCTTTCCCCCGGAAATCCTGTGCCATGAAAACCACCGGCTTCTTTCAGCGCAGCGAGTTGACCCAGGCGCTGTGGTGCTTTCGCTGCGAGTTCGCGATGGTCGGCGTGTTCAGCATGCTGTCCAATCTGCTGCTGCTGTCGCCCACGATGTACATGCTGCAGGTCTTCGACCGCGTGATGGTCAGCCAGAACGAGCTCACGCTGGCGCTGATGTCGCTGATCACCCTGTTCCTGTTCATGGTGATGGCGTTTGCCGAATGGATGCGCTCCAAGGTGCTGGTGCGCACCGGCGTGCGGCTGGACAACCTGCTGGGCGCGCGCATCTTCGAAGCCAGTTTCGAGGCCCGCCTGAGCAGGAGCGCCGACGCCGCGCCGCGCGCCTTTGGCGATCTGCTGCAGCTGCGCCAGTTCCTCACCGGCAACGGCATCTTCGCGCTGTTCGATGCCCCCTGGACGCCGATCTATCTGACAGTGCTGTTCTTTCTGCACCCTTTGCTGGGCGCGATCGCGCTGTGCTTCGCGCTGGCGCAGGCGGCGCTGGTCTGGTTCGGCCACCGTCTGGCGGTAGCGCCGGCGCAGGCCGCAAGCCAGGCGCAGGCCGACGCCCGTTCGTACCTGCAAGGCAAGCTGCGCAACGTCGAGGTGCTCGAGCCCATGGGCATGGTGCACCACCTGCGGCCGCACTGGGCAGGCAAATACCGCGAGGCGCTGGGCCTGCAGGGCACGGCCCAGGCGCTCACGCACCGCATCACGGCCTGGAGCAAATTCATCCGCTACTCGCAGCAGTCGCTGGGCCTGGGTGCGGGCGCGCTGCTGGTGATCAACCACCAGCTGTCACCCGGCGAGATGATTGCCGCCAACGTGCTGATGACGCGCACCCTGGCGCCCATCGACCAGCTGGTGGGCACCTGGCGCGGCTTCATCTCGGCGCGCGCCGCGTTTGCGCGCCTCGAAGCCCTGCTGCGCAGCCACCCGGCGCGCGATCCCCGGCTGCAGCGCAGCGCGCCCCTGGGCGCGCTGGAACTGCGCGATGTCGTGGCCCATGCCGAGCAGCGCGAGCAGCCCATCCTGCAGGGCGTGAGCCTGGCGCTGCAGCCGGGTTCGGTCACCGCCATTCTTGGCCCGTCGGGCTCGGGCAAGTCGACGCTGGCGCGCTGCATCATCGGTGTCTGGCCCCGCGTCAGCGGCGAAGTGCTGCTAGACGGCCGCCCGCTGGCCGGCTGGGACCGCGCCGAGCTGGGGCCGCATCTGGGCTATCTGCCCCAGGACATCGAACTGTTCGAAGGCACGATTGCCGAGAACATCGCGCGCTTTGGCGAGGTCGATCCCGAGAAGGTGATTGCCGCCACGCGCAGCGCCGGCCTGCACGAAATGATCCTGCGCTTTGCCAAGGGCTACGACACATCCATAGGCGAAGCCGGCGGCCTGCTGTCGGGCGGCCAGCGCCAGCGCCTGGCGCTGGCGCGGGCGATCTACGGCCAGCCGCGGCTGGTCGTGCTCGACGAGCCCAACGCCAACCTCGACGACGCCGGCGAAGCCGCGCTGGTGCGGGCCGTGCAGGATCTGCGCGCCCAGGGCAGCACGGTGGTGCTGGTCACCCACCGCCAGGGAATTCTGGGCGTTGCCGACCGGGTGGTGGAGCTGCGCTGCGGCCGCATCGAGCGTGACGCTACGCGTGATGCCGTGCGTGATGCCGCGCGTGACGCGGCGCGCGCTGCGGCCCCCGCCGCGCCCGTGGCAGCCGCCGCGCCACCGCGCCTTCTGACGCTTTAAAGCCGCGGCCCATTGTCCGCACGCCCCCCCCCTATTTAGCGAGTCCATCCATGGCCTTCACCCTGCCCACTCCCCACCCCACCCCGGCGCCCGCTGCCAGCGCCGCCGGCCCGGACACCAGCGCCGCGGACGCGCGCCGCATCGGCCGCATCGGCCTGCTGACCCTGGCCCTGGGCTTTGGCGGCTTCCTGCTCTGGGCCGCGTTCGCGCCGCTGGACGAAGGCGTGCCCAGCGCCGGCATGGTGGCCATAGACACCAAGCGCAAGACGGTGCAGCACCTGTCCGGCGGCATCATCGAGAAAGTCGTGGTGCGCGAGGGCGACCGCGTGCGCCAGGGCCAGTTGCTGATCCGGCTCGACACCGCCATGGCGCGCGCCAACCATGAATCCGTGCGCCAGCGCTATCTGGGGCTGCGCGCGATGCAGGCCAGACTCACGGCCGAACACACGGGGGCGCAGCACCTGGTGTTCCATGACGACCTGCAGGCCGCGGCCGCCGATCCGTTGATTCGCCACCAGATGCAGACCCAGGAACAGCTGTTCCACACCCGCGCCCGGCTGCTGCGCTCCGACCTGCAGTCGATTGAGGAGAGCATCGAGGGCCAGCGCGGCATGTACGAGGCCTATACGCGCATGCTGCGCAGCCGCCAGGCGCAAAGCGACTCGCTCAACGACGAACTCGACAACCTGCGTGGGCTGGTGGCCGACGGCTATGCGCCGCGCAACCGCCAGCATGAACTCGAACGCCTGGTGGCCGACTCCAGCAGCGGCATTGCCGACCTGCTGGGCAACACCGTGCGCGCGCAGCGCAGCATGTCCGAGCTGCGCCAGCGCGCGTTCTCGCGCCAGCAGGAGCAGCACCGCGAAGTCCAGACCCAGCTGGCCGAAGTCGATCGCGAGGTGCTGGCCGAGCAGGAAAAGTTCAAGGCCCTGGCCGATGAACTCGCGCGCATGGACATCAAGTCGCCGGCCGACGGCCAGGTCGTGGGCCTGGCCGTGCAGACCGTGGGCGGCGTGATCCAGGCCGGCCAGAAGCTGATGGACATCGTGCCCGGCAGCGCACCGCTGCTGCTTGAAGCGCAGGTCGCGCCGCATCTGATCGATCGCGTGCAATCCGACCTGCCGGTGGATGTGCGCTTCTCCTCGTTCGCCCATTCGCCGCAGCTGGTCGTCGAGGGCAAGGTGCAGTCGGTGTCCTCCGACCTGCTGACCGATCCGCAGACCCTGGCCAGCTATTACCTGGCGCGCATCGAAGTCACGGCCGAAGGGCTCAAGCGCCTGGGCAAACGCCAGCTGCAGCCCGGCATGCCGGTCGAAGTGGTGTTCAAGACCGGCGAACGCTCGCTGCTGACCTATCTGCTGCATCCGTTGACCAAGCGCATCGCGGCCTCCCTGACCGAGGAGTGATGCCATGTCCGTTCTGACCCTGCGCGCCTGCGCGCTGCTGACCACGGGCCTGGCCAGCGCGGCCTGCGTACATGCCCTGGACCTGCGCCAGGCCTATGCCGCCGCGCTGGCCCACGATGCCACGGTGCGCGCCGCCCGCGCCAACGCCGAGGCCGGGCGGGAACGCCTGCCCCAGGCGCTGGCGCAGCGGCTGCCGCAGGTGTCACTGAACGCGACGCGCAACTACAACGACCTGAACACGCGCAGCGCCGGCCAGGACGGCCAGACCCGGGTCTGGGAAAACAACTACTACAGCGGCAGCCAGACCCTGAGCGTGCGCCAGCCCCTGTACCGCCCCTACCTGGGAGCGCAGGTGAAGCAGGCGCGCGCCCAGGTCGAGGACAGCAACGCCCAGCTCGAGCAAGGCGAGCAGGCGCTGGTGGTGCGGGTCGGGGAAGCCTATTTCGAGGCGCTGCTGGCGCGCGATCAGGTGGCGCTGCTGCAGGCGCAAAAGTCCAGCCATGTGTCGCAGCTGGACGCGGCGCGCAAGAGTTTCGCGGCCGGCGCGGGCGCGCGCACCGATATCGATGAAGTCCAGGCGCGTCTGGACATGACCCTGGCCCAGGAACTCGAGGTCGCACAAAACGTGGAGTTCACCCAGCGCCGCCTCGAAGTGCTGACCGGCGTGGGCGCGGGGGCGCTGGCCGGCCTGGATGTGCCGCGCTTCGTGCCCGCGCCGCCCCAGCCACAGCGCCTGGACGACTGGCTGGCGCGCGCCGAGGCCGCCAGCCCCGAGCTGCAGGCGCTGCGCGCACAGGCCGAGGCCGCGCGCCAGGAGGTGCGCAAGGCCGAGGCCGGCCATTACCCCACGCTGGATGCGGTGGCGCAGCTCGCGCGCAACCAGAGCGACAGCGTCACCAGCATCAATTCGCGCCATGCGCAGAAGTCGATCGGCCTGCAGCTGAACGTTCCGCTGTACGCGGGCGGCGCGGTGAACTCCCAGGTGCGCCAGGCGCTGGCCTCCGAGCAGCGCGCGCGCGAAGCGCTGGAGGCCGCGCGCCGCGATCTGGGCGTGCGCGTGCACCAGGAGTTTCGCGCCATGACCGAAGGCGTGCTGCGCGTGCGCGCGCTGGAGCAGGCGGTGCGCTCGGCGCAGCAGGCGCTGGAGTCGAGCCAGAAGTCGCTGCAGGCCGGCGTGCGCACCACGCTTGACGTGCTGCAGGCCGAACAGCAGCACACCACCGCCCTGCGCGACCTGGCCCAGGCGCGTTACCGCTATCTGCTGGCCCAGCTGCAGCTGCAAAGCCTGGTGGGGGAAGACAGATTGCGCAACATCGAGCAGGTCAATGCCTGGCTGGTGGACTCCAGGGGCTGAATCAGCGCCCCGGCTCCAGCACCAGCTGATGCCGCCACCGCGCCGGCGCGCGCTGCAGCAAGCGGTACTCGCCGCGCGCCCAACCGTGGCGCATGTCGCGATAGCGCGGCGAGAACACATTGCCGCTTTGCCCGGTCTGGTAGATGAAGCGCGAGTTCTCCAGATCGGCGAGATCGAACAGCGCACGCAGCGAGGCCGCGTGCCGGTTGGCAAAGGCGCCACCGGCGACATCGCCGGCGTTGTACTGGCCGACATTGACCGTATAGCCATCGCCCGATGACGGCACCTGCACATTGAAGAAGCGCGCCAGCGCCGCGACGCTGCCCAGTGGCCGGTGGCTGCTGACGGCCGGGTGGGCCCGGCCCCAGCGCCACAGCGCGGGCTGGGCGCCATAAGCGGCCTGCAGGCGGTCGAGCGCGCGCCCCAGCGCCCGTTGCGACTGCGCGGCGCAGCTCAGCGGCGCGCACCACCAGGCGTCATCGCGCGCCATGATGCCTTCCACGGCGGCACGGAAATCGCGCCGGCCATAGGTGGCGGCAAAGCGTTCGGCACCCACGCGTGGCGCGATCAGCCCGCGCGCCAGCTCATCGGCCCAGGCGGCGAATACCAGCGGCGCGGGCTGGTCGGCGGCCATGTGGCCATCGAAGCCGGCGAGCATCTGCGCCACCGGCGCGGCCAGCGCGTGCTCGGTCTGGGCCGCGGCTGCGCGCAGCGTGGGCAGCAGGCGCTGCGTGGCCAGCGAAGTCACATCGTTCTGGATTGCCGCCAGGCTGTCCAGATCGTGCCGCGGCCGCGCTTCGAGCAGCTGTGCGATGCGTTCGTAGCGATACGGCAGATGCCAGTCCTGGGTCAGGAAGTGCGGGTAGTCGGGCGCCGTGATGCGCTGGTTGGCCGTGGCCACCCAGCCGCGGCTGCCGCCATCATCCTGCGGCGCCTGCTCAGGCGCGAGCCAGCCCTGCCAGTCGTAGCGCGCGTCCCAGCCTGGCGCGGGCGCGACGCCGCGCAGGTCGTTGTCGGGGTGGCGCAGCGGCACCCGGCCCGCGGCCTGGAAGGCAATGGTGCCGTCGACATCGGCCATCACGATGCTTTGCATGGGCGAGTGGTAGTGGCGAAACGCCTGCTGCAGATCGGCCACCGACTGCGCGGCGTTGGCCAGCAGTCCGGCCAGCACGCTCTGGTTGTCGGCATCGAGCGCGTTCCAGCGCAGCGCCAGCACATACTTCGACAGATCGAGCAGCTGGCCATGGCTGGCCTGCGCATCGCTGAGCACCGGCCCATGGCGCGTGGCGCGCAGCTGCAGTTGGACATCCGCCTGGCCCTTGACGCGTATCGTCTCCTCGCGCACGCCGAACACCGCCCAGCCATCGGGTGTGCGATAGCGCGTGGGGTCACGTGCGTCGATCTGTTCCAGATACAGATCCTGCACATCGGGGCTGGTGTTGGTGAAGCCCCAGGCGACCCGCGCGGTACGTCCCAGCACCACGAACGGCAGGCCGGGCAGCGTGGCGCCGATGGCATCGATCGCAGCGATCGGCGTGCCATCGCTGGCCTGGCCTGCGGGCGCCTGCAGGTGGGCGTAATACCAGATCGCCGGCGCGCTCAAGCCCAGGTGCGGGTCGTTGGCCAGCAGCGGCTTGCCGCTGGCGCTGCGCGTGCCGGCCAGCACCCAGTTGTTGCTGCCCTTGCCGTCATTGCTGCCGGCGTCCTGGGCCAGGACCTGGGCCCAGTCGCTGCGCGCCTGATCGACCAGCGACGCCAGGCCGGAAGCCACGGGCGCGGCGGCGGCGGCTGCGCCCGCCGCAGGCGCATAAACGCCCAGTCCGCGGTACAGCGCCGCCAGGTCGGTGGCCGAGGCCGGCGGCTCGCCCGGATACGGCGGCATCAGCTGCCACAGGCGATCGGTGTCCAGCGTGCGCAGCAAGCCCAGGCGCGCAAACTCATTGCCCCAGTTGCCGCCCAGATCGAGCGCCATCATCAGCGCCCAGCCCACGCTGTCTTCGGGCGCCCAGGCCGGGCCATCGCGCCCGCCTTCGTGGCCCGGGGTCACGCCGAGCAGCAGGAATTCGGGCGTCAGCGCCTGACGCCGCTGCGCATGGAAGGCGGCAATGCCCGCGCTGTAGGCCTGCAGGGCCTCACGCGCCTGCGCCGGCAGGCCCGCATACTGGCGCCGCGCCGCACCAAGGATATCGAGCGCGCGCAGCAGCTTGTCGGTTTCCAGCGTCGCCGGGCCCAGCACTTCGGACAGCGTGCCATGCATCACGCGGCGGTTGAATTCAAGCTGCCAGCCGCGCTCCTGGGCATGCACATAACCCATGGCCTGCCACAGGTCCTGCGGCGACCGTGCCGCGAGATGCGTCACATCGGCCGCATCGCGGCGCACCTGTACCGGCTGGGCCAGGCCTGCCAGCGGCAAGCGGCCATCGACTTGCGCCTGGGTGCGCAGCGCATAGATTGCTAGCGCGCTGCCGGCCAGCAGCGTCAAGCCCACCAGCGCTGCCGCGCCCCACCCCAGCATTCTTGTCCCCATGGCTTTCCCTCTCTGGCTGTTTTTTCCTGCAGCGCTGGTTGTAACTGCTGCGCCTGCGTCCCGCAGCACGGGCTTACCCCAGACTGGCGCACAATGCATGGTTGGCGCGCGCGGGCGCGGCCCTTCCTCTTTTCTTGCACGCAGTATGTGGCCCTTCGATCTATTCAAAAAACTCAGCCGTGATGCCAATGTGGGCGAGACCCGCGGCGACTATATCGGCTGCTATCTGCTGGGCACCGAAACCCCGGGCCTGCACGACGCCAGCTACCACTCGCTGGCGACCACGCGCGCCGCGCTGCTGGACGACGCGCGCAGCTTTCTGCAAGGGTTCCTGAGTGAGCATCCCGATCTGCCGGCGGCGGAGCGCGATGCATTGCAATCGCTGCTGGACAATCTGGAGGCACGCGTCGACGCGCATCTCGCCGGCGACACCAAAAAGCCGCTGGCGATACAGGGCGGCACGCATTTGTTTCTGCGCCCTGGAATGCGCGCGCGCAAAAAGGAACACGGACGTTACCTGGAATAAAGGAAAAGGGCCGCTACCCGAGGTAGCAGCCCTTTTGTCAGCACCCGGCCGGTGAATGGCGCACCGGCGCGGGGCGGTCACCGCCGCCTGCCAAGGCAGGCGCCGCTCTATCGGCCGTCGCGGTCGGAATCGCCGGGAATGGCGCGTTCCACGCGGTCGCTCAGACGGTCCCAGGCATCGCGTGCAGCGGGACGCGCACGGTCCCAGTCCAGCGAGGAATTGCCGCGGGTGCTGCCCCAGTCACGGCTCAGGTCGGCGTCGACCTCGTCAAACGAACGGCCTTGGTATTTGGAATAGGAGTCGACGCCATAGCGGTAGGCAGGAGCGAGCTCGTCGTAGCTGGAACCGCTGGCATAGGGACGCGTCGAATAATTGTCACGCCAGTAGGCGTCTTCCGCCACGGGGTCGGCATTGGCCACGCCCTTGCCGGCCAGGGCGCCCACGGCCGCACCGGCCACGGCACCGATGGCCGCACCCACGGGACCTGTCACGCCGCCAATCGCGGCACCGGCTGCAGCACCGCCGGCCACACCGCCCGCCACGCCACCGAGTACCGCACCAGCACCGGTTGCTGTCTTTTCCTTGTTGTCCATCTTCGTCTCCTGAAAGTGGTTGGGGAACCCTGAAGATAGGGTGATCGCCCATGCCTGCCTGACGGACAACGACTACGTGGCGCGTGGGACGGCCGGATGCATACTTTCCGTCACACTCAGTGCGTATGGCCCCAGTAAATCAAGGCATCGCGTCCTTCCACCGACAGCGATACCTTGGCGCCCACGGGCAGCAGCACCTTGGTCTCTACATGGCCGAAAGGCAGGTTGGTGAGCACCGGCGCGGCGATCTGCGTGCGCAGCCAGTCGACCACGGTCTGCAGCTTGAAGCCCTTGTCCTGCGCCGTCTTGTGCGTGCCCGTGAACTGACCCAGCACCACTGCCTGCTGCCGGCCCAGCACGCCTGCATACAGCAGTTGCGTCAGCATGCGCTCGACGCGGTAGGGCTGCTCGCCCACGTCCTCGAGAAACAGGATGCCGCCCTGGATCTCGGGCAGATAAGGCGTGCCGACCAGCGAGGCAATCATGGCCAGGTTGCCGCCCCACAGCGTCGCATCCTCGATATAGACCTCGGGCACGGCCGGCGTGCCGTCGGCGCGCGCGCCCTCCTTGGGCATGCGCCAGCCGCTGCCTTCGCCCTGGCCCGAAAGCAGGTCATCGAAGCAGTCCAGCATGATGTCGTCCACGCCTTCGGCCGCGCCGAAATCGCCGGCCAGCGCCGGGCCGGCCCAGCTGCGCGTGCCGGTACGCGCCAGCAGCGCGCACTGGAAGGCGGTGAAATCGCTGTAGCCGACAAACTCCGTGCCGCGTTCCACGGCCTTGGCCACGGCCGCATAGTCGATCTGCGGCAGCAGCCGGCCCAGGCCGTAGCCGCCGCGCGAGATCAAGGCGACATCGGCGCCACTCGCGGCTGCGCGGTGAATGGCGGCCAGGCGCGCGCCATCGTCGCCCGCAAAGCGCGTGTCGCGCGCCAGCGCATCGGCATCGATCTCGACTTCGTGGCCCATGGCGCGCAGCCGCTGGATGCCGCGCTTGAACGCGGGCTTGTCGATCACCGCACTCGACGGCGAATAGATATAGATGTGGCGCGGGCCCTTCTCATGCAGATGGCCGCAGCAGGCACCGTCGGCGTCATGCACATGCACGGGCGCGTGGTCACAGCAGTTGCCATCGGCGTCATGCACATGGTCGGCATGGTCGTGGGAATGGGAGTGGGAGTGTTTGGCGGACTTCGAAGACAAGGCATTCAGGCCGACGCGGCGGCCTGCTCCGGTAAGAACTGGGGTCAGGAGCGAGGCCCCTGAGATGGAGCGAAGTATTCCACAGCCTGCAAGGCCATGTCTGCTCCGGGTTCGGGCTGCGGGGTGGACAGCGCCAGCGTCCGGCCTGGCCATTGCCGCCGCCAGAAATCGGCACTCGCTTGCTGCAGTGCCTGCTCCTGCGCATCATCGGCGGCTGCCGCACGGGCAAAGGCCCGCAGCGCCGCGCGGTGGCCGGCATCGGGAAACGGCGCGGCATAGGCGGAACCGACCGCAGCGGCGCTGTCCAGCAGCACGGCGCCGCTCAAGCGCTGCGGCGCATTCAAGGCCAACGGCAATGCCAACGGGCCCGCCGCGCCATCGACGACCAGCACACAGCGCTGCACCTGCGCGCGCTCCATCAGCTCCAGCAAGATCTGGCGATGGCTTGCCAGCGTGTGGAAGCCGGGCTTCTTGGGCTTGTCGCTCCTGCCAAAGCCGATCAGATCGGGTGCCAGCACGCGGTGGCCCGCGGCGAGCCACACCGGCAGCATGTGGCGAAACATGTAGCTCCAGGTGCTGCCACCATGCAGGCACAGCCATGTCAGGGGCGCATCGCGCGGGCCTTCATCAAGATAGTGCAGGCGCAGGCCCTGCAGGCTGGGCCAGTCACTGACGTAATGCGGCGCCCATGGATAGCCGGGCAGCTGCGCGAACGCCGCGTCGCGCGTGCGCAGCGCATCGTCGCGCAGCGGATGCGCGGCCCTGGCCGCGGCCTGGTTCTCGCGCCGGCGCTGCTGGAAGAAGCCGGCGAGCAGCGCGCTGCACTCGGCGGCCAGCACCCCGCGCAGGATCTGCGTATGGTGATTGAGCCGCGGCTCGGCAAACAGATCGAGCACCGAGCCCGCGGCGCCGGTCTTGGGTTCGGCCGCGCCGTACACCACGCGCGCGATGCGCGCATGCAGGGCCGCGCCGCTGCACATCACGCAGGGCTCGAGCGTCACATACAGCGTGCAGCCGTCCAGCCGGTAGTTGCCCAGGTGTTGCGCGGCTTCGCGCAGCGCCTGGATCTCGGCATGGGCCGTCGGGTCATGCAAGGCCACGGGCGCGTTGCGGCCGCGGCCCACGATCACGCCGTTCTTGACCACCACCGCGCCCACCGGCACTTCACCGGCTTCGGCCGCGGCCCGGGCCTGATCCAGCGCGGCGCGCATTCCGGCCTCGTCGTTGCTGAGCAATTCCATGAACTTTCTTGTATTTGCGGGCGCTGCGGAACGCGGCACCTGCGTGATCGTAATGCACCCGGCACATCGCATACCGGCGGTTACATCGATGCCATTCGAAGGGGGGCGACGTGACCCCTTGGCGCTGCCGATAGCCACCCTGGCGGTGACTGCATTTTTTTTAAGCACTGCGTCACAAGCCAATGCTGGCGCGGGTTTCCCGGGTTCACCGGGGAGTTTTCCACAGCTCCGTCCACACGCCCCGGGGATAAGAAACCGCAAAATAAATGCCTGAAACTGTGGATAAACACATACCCAGTTGGTGGTATAGCGGCAGACGAAAAAAAAGCCAGCCGGTTTGCACCAGCTGACTTGGGTCAAGCGAGCAGCCGGCTCAGAATTTCACGTTCGCGGTGAGCCACAGCGTGCGGCCCGGCGGCGTGGTGCCGGCAATCGAGGCACCGCCCTGGAAATACTCGTTGATCTGCGTGGGCGTGCCATTGGCGTTGATCAAGCGGTACTGGCGGAAGTCCTTGTCCAGCAGGTTGAAGATGTTGGCGCTGAGCGTCACACTCTTCGACAGCTCGTAGCTGCCGCCCAGATGCAGCAGACCATAGGCCTTGGTGTTGTCACCGACGACGTCATAGATGGCGCGGTTGGCGGCGCTCAGCGATTCGGGCAGCGCATTGAAGCGGGGGCTCTTGCCGCGGTACTCGCCGCGCAGCCACAGGCGCCACTGGGCGTCGGGGTTCCAGTCAAGCTGCGCCGTCGCGATATGCTTGGCGGTGAGCGCCAGCTGGCCGGTCTTGACCCCGCCTTCTATGACTTCGCTGTGGGTCCAGGTATAGCCCACGCGCATGCTCCAGGCCTTGGCCAGCTGGGCGCGGCTGCTCAGCTCCAGGCCCCAGGTCTTGGCCTGGTCGACATTGATGCTGTAGTCGGCCGTGGGATTGAAGCTGCAGCTGGAGATCGCCTGGTCGGCGCAATTGCCGCCGCTGCTGATCTTGTCCTTGACGCGGTTGTAGAACAGTGTGCCCGAGGCCGTGACGCCATGGAGGCTGTCGAACAGCGCCGAGATCTCGGTGTTGGTGCTGACTTCGGGCTTGAGATTGGGGTTGCCGATGTTCAGGATCGCGCCCTGGCCGGACACGCCGCTGACGCCATCGATCAACTGGTTCAGGCGCGGCGCGCGAAAGCCCCGGCTCACGCCACCCTTGATGGTCCACTGCTGGCTCGCGTCCCAGACCAGATAGGCGCGCGGGCTGACCTGGCCGCCAAACGCATCGTGGTGGTCGTAGCGGCCGCCCAGCGTGGCCGTGAGATCTTCGCGCAGCCGCCATTCGTCTTCGGCAAACAGCGACCACATGGTCTGTCCATGGCGGTCGGGCAGCAGGCCGTCGGTCAGCTTGGCATCCCACCATTGACCGCCCACCGTCAGCAGGTGCGAATCGCCAATGGGCGCGACCAGCTTGGAGTCCAGCACCACATTGGTCGTGCTGAGCTCACGCGCGGTACCGCGGTGCGGGTCGCCGGTGGGCACGGCGGCGCCGGGGATGGTGCGGCCCAGGGTTTCGGTCTCGGTGCGCATCAGGCTGGTTTCGAGCCGGCCGAAGCCCAGGTGGGCGTTGTGGCCCACGGCAATCTGGTCGCGATTGAAACGCAGCGTGTCGGCGTAACCCGGGGGATTGCGCGGCGCCAGCGCATCGCGGTTGCCCAGACGGCCGTCGGAGTTGTCGTAGCGCGTGCGGCCCTGCTCCACATCCAGCCACAGGTCATGGCCGCGCGCGGGCGTGAGCGTCAGGCGTGCGCCAATGTTGTGCTGGCGGGTGTCCGCCGGCGCGGGATTGCGCGCCTGCGTGGGCTGGCTGGCGTCGGGCGGCAGCACCCAGTCCGAGGCCTCGCGGTCGTAGATGCTGCCGCGCACGGCCAGCCCGAGCACATCGCTCTTGAGCGGGCCGCTCAGGTAGAAGTTCGCGCGGCCCTGGTCACCCCAGGCGCTGTCCTGGGGAATGCCGGCCGAGACGCTGACTTCGCCACCCCATTCCTTGGCCACCTTGCGCGTGATGATGTTGACCACGCCGCCCATGGCGTCGGAGCCGTAGAGCGTGGACATTGGCCCGCGGATGATCTCGATGCGTTCGATGGCCGACACCGGCGGCATGAAGCTGTTGAGCGCGGCGCCATAGCCGTTGGGCGTCACATCGCCGGCGACGTTCTGGCGCCGGCCATCGATCAGGATCAGTGTGTAGTCGCTGGGCATGCCGCGGATGCTGATGTCCAGGCCGCCGGTCTTGCCCGTGCCGCCCATCACATCGATGCCTTCCACGCCTTGCAGCGCCTCGGCAAGGTCGCGGTAGTTTCTGGTTTCCAGTTCTTCGCGCGTCACCACCGAGATCGATGCCGGCGCCTGCTTGAGTTCCTGCTCGAAGCCCGACGCGGAGACCACGACTTCGGACAGCGCGGCGCTGGGGGCGGAAGGTGTCTGCGCATGGGCGGCGACACAGGCGGCGGCGACCAGGGTCAGCAGACCGGGTTGCAGGAGGGTGCGGTAGGAACGGACAGGCATGACGTCTCCTCGCCGGCAGGCGCGGGCGATTTTTGGTGAGTGAAGGGGGTGTTTGCCGAAGCGGATCCGGTGAAGCACGGATCCGTGGCTGAGACACGCCCCTGTGTCATGTGTATTTATGTAAGGGCGAGCGCACCGATCTTAGGGCATAGCAATGAGATTGATTCTCACCATTTTTTAGATTGTTGCGCGAAACACACGCAATAACTTGGATGCAACGGTGCGCTCCCGCCGTCAACTTTGCGGATCTGCGGGCATTTTGGAAATGCACCGATGACAACCTGTTTAGAATCCGCGCATGGGAATTGTTCTTATTCCCATACCGGACGTACAAACAATACTACATCGCGTCCGCCTCCCCTGCCCTTGAACGCTGCAGCACCTGCCAGCGGGGCAACCCATCCTCGACTTGAGACACACCATGACATTTTGGAAAACAGCGCTGTGCGTCGGCGCCGTCGGCGTCGCCACGCTGGCCCAGGCCCAGCCCGCACCCGCCGCGGTCACCGTCTACTCCTCTCGCATCGAAAACCTGCTCAAGCCCACGCTGGACCAGTACACCCAGCAAACCGGCGTCAAGGTCAATCTGCTGACCGACCGCGGCGGCTCGCTGGCCGAGCGCCTGGCGGCCGAAGGCAAGAGCTCGCCGGCCGACGTGCTGATCACCGTCGACATGGGCAACCTGCACAATGCCGCCGAGCGCGGCCTGCTGCGCAAGATCGAATCGCCCATGCTCAACGCCAATGTGCCGGCGAATTTCCGTGACCCGCAAAGCCGCTGGTACGGTCTGTCGCAGCGCGAACGCACGATTTTCTACGCACCAGGCCGCGTTCAGCCCAGCCAGCTGAGCACCTACGAAGATCTGGCCGACCCCAAGTGGAAGGGCAAGCTGTGCCTGCGCACCAGCAAGCAGACCTATACCCAGTCGCTGGTGGCGATGATGATTGCCAAGCATGGCGTGCAGAAGGCCGAGGCCATCGCCAAGGGCTGGGTTGCCAACCTCGCCGGCGATGTGTTCACCAACGACAACAGCCTGCTCAAGGCGATTGCCGCCGGCCAGTGCGACGTCGGCATCGCCAACACCTACTACTACGGCCGCATCCTGTCCAAGGAACCCGAGTTCGGCAACAGCGTGAAGCTGTTCTGGGCCAACCAGGGTGCGAACCAGGGCGGCGCCCACGTGAATCTGTCGGGCGCGGGTGTGACCACCCACGCCAAGAACCCCGAAGGCGCGCGCAAGCTGCTGGAATGGCTGTCGTCCGAAGGCGTGCAGACGGCCTACACCCACGGCACATTCGAGAGCCCGATCAACACCAAGGCCAAGGCCGACCCGATCGTGCAGGCCTGGGGCAAGTTCACGCCCAGCCCGCTGAATGCGGCCGACATCGGCAAGCAGCAAGCCGAAGCCATTCGCCTGCTGGACCGCGTCGGCTACCGCTGATCGAGGCGACCGTCTCTTGTCGTTCGTGGAACGTACCGCGCCGGCCGTCCGCTGGCGCGGTTTTGCATTGGCACTGCCGATTGCGCTGCTGACCCTGGTGCCGCTTGCCGCCGTGCTGGGCCTGGCGCTCGCGCCCCAGGCCGAGATCTGGCAACACCTGTGGCAGTACGTGCTGCCGCGCGTGCTGGCCAATACCACCTTGCTGCTGGCGCTTGTCGGCGTGGCCGTGCTGGCCGTGGGCGTGCCGCTGGCCTGGCTCACGGCGCTGTGCGAATTTCCCGGGCGGCGCTTCTTTGCCTGGGCGCTGGTGCTGCCACTGGCGATTCCCGCCTATGTGCTGGCCTTCGTGCAGATGGGGCTGTTCGAGTACGCCGGCCCGGTGCAGGCCACGCTGCGCGAACTGTTCGGCAGCAGCCGCTGGTTTCCCGATATCCGCGGCAGCCTCTGGGGCCTGGTGCTGGTGCTGACCATGGCTTTCTACCCCTATGTCTACCTGCTCGCGCGCAGCGCCTTCCTGACCCAGGGCCGGCGCTGCATGGAAGCCGCGCAGGCGCTGGGGCTGAGCCCGACGGCGGGCTTCTTCAAGGTCGCGCTGCCGCTGGCCCGGCCCTGGATAGGCGCGGGCCTGGCGCTGGTGCTGATGGAAGTGCTGGCCGACTTCGGTGCCATCGCCGTCTTCAACTACGACACCTTCACCACCGCGCTCTACAAATCCTGGTTCGACCTGCACAACATGGCGGCCGCGGCCCAGCTCGCCAGCCTGCTGGTGCTGGTGGTGCTGCTGCTGGTCGCGGCCGAGCAGCGCTCGCGCAGCGCGCAGCGCTTTCACGCGTCGCCCGCACGCCAGCAGCGCATCGTGCTGAGCGGCGCGGCGCGCTGGCTGGCCAGCGGCCTGTGCCTGCTGGTGTTTGCCGCGGCCTTTGCCGTGCCCATGCTGCAGATCGTGCGCTGGGCGCTGTCCGTGTGGCGCACCGATCTGAATGCCGACTACTGGGGCTATGCCTGGAACACGCTGTTTCTGGGCCTGGTCACGGCCGCGGTATGCAGCGTGCTGGCGCTGCTGCTGGCCTGGGTGCGCCGGCGCCATGCCGACGGTCTCACGCGCTGGACGGTGCGCCTGGCGGTGCTGGGCTATGCCCTGCCCGGCGTGGTGCTGGCCGTGGGCGTGTTCGTGCCGATTGCCTGGCTCGATGCGCAGCTCATGGCCTGGCTCGCGCCGTTTGGCGTCGAGACGCTGGGCATTCTCAAGGGCAGTCTGGCGGCGATGCTGCTGGCGCTGGCCGCGCGTTTTCTGGCCGTGGCGTTTCACGCCAGCGACAGCGCCATGCAGCGCATCACGCGCAGCCAGGAGGATGCCTGCGCCTCGCTGGGCCTCACGCCCTGGCAGACGCTGCGCCGCCTGCACCTGCCGCTGCTGCGCACCGGCCTGCTGTCGGCCTTCTTGCTGGTGATGGTCGATGTGATGAAGGAAATGCCGATCACGCTGATGACGCGCCAGTTTGGCTGGGACACGCTGGCTGTGCGCGTGTTCCAGCTGACGTCCGAGTCGCTGTGGGACCAGGCCGCGCTGCCGGCGCTGGCCATCGTGCTGGTGGGCGTGATTCCCGTGGTGCTGCTGATGCGCCAGACCGAGAAGTCGGCGCCCGGCGCGCCGTGAAACAACCGAGATCCGTGATGCTTGAAGTCAAGAATGTGTCCCTGGGCTATGGCGCCACCACCGTGGTCCATGCGGTGAGTCTGGCGCTGGCACGGGGCGAAATCGGCTGCCTGCTGGGCGCCTCGGGCTGCGGCAAGACCACCTTGCTGCGCGCGATTGCCGGCTTCGAGCCGGTGCGCGCCGGTGGCATCGCGCTGCAGGGCGAGACCGTCTCCACGCGCGGCAACAATGTGCCGCCGCAACGCCGCGATATCGGCATGGTTTTCCAGGAGCACGCCTTGTTCCCGCACCATGATGTCGCGGGCAATATCGCCTTCGGCCTGCACCGCCTGCCGGCCGCCGAGCGCCCGGCGCGCGTTGCCGAAATGCTCGAACTCGTGGGCCTGCAAGGCATGGGCGGGCGCTGGCCGCATGAACTGTCGGGCGGCCAGCAGCAGCGCGTGGCATTGGCGCGCGCGCTCGCGCCGCGCCCGCGCCTGCTGCTGCTGGACGAACCGTTCTCCAGCCTGGACGCGAGCCTGCGCGAAAGCATTGCGCGCGAGGTGCGCGCGATTCTCAAGCGGGCCCAGGCCACGGCCTTGATGGTCACGCATGACCAGCACGAAGCCTTTGCGATGGCCGATCACATCGGCGTGATGGCCAGTGGCCGGCTGATGCAATGGGGCTCGGCCATGCAGGTCTACTGCACGCCGGCCACGCGCGAAGTCGCGCAATTCGTCGGCGAAGGCGTGCTGCTGCCTGCGACGCCCCACGCCGCAGGCGGCTGGCAGACGCGGCTGGGCACCCTGCCCGCCTCCCTGCCGCACTACCCCAGCGACGACGGCGTCGATGTGCTGCTGCGCCCCGAACAGCTGGGCCTGGGCACGACGGGGCTGCCGGCGCGGGTGCTGGACTGCAAGTTCCGCGGCAGCCATCTGATCTACAGCCTGCAACTGCTGGACGGCCAGCGGCTGCTCGCGCAGTCCACGCTGGCGCAGGTGCATGCGCCCGAGGAAACGGTGTTTGTGCAGTTGGCGGTGTAAGCCGCTCAGCGGGCCAGGCGCAGGCCTGTGAACTGCCAGCAGGCGCCGGCAGGAAAGAAATTGCGGTAGCTGGGCCGCACATGGCCCGGCGGCGAGGCGCAGGAGCCGCCGCGCAGCACATACTGGTTCACCATGAACTTGCCGTTGTACTCGCCGACCGCTCCCGGCGCCGGCGCAAAGCCCGGGTAGGGGGCATAGCTCGACTGGGTCCATTCCCAGACTTCGCCCGGCGCTGCCGCGGCCGCGGGGTGCAGCCGCTGGCCCGGCGCGCTGTTCGCGGGCGCACCGAACTGCGCCGCGGCGCATTCCCATTCCGCCTCGGTCGGCAGCCGTGCGCCGGCCCAGCGCGCATAGGCATCGGCTTCGTAATAGCTGATGTGCGTGACGGGCTGCGCCGGCCGCAGCGCCTGCAGCCCGTACAAGGTGAATTCGGCCCAGCCGCCGGCCTCGCCGCGCCGCCAGTACAGCGGCGCGGTGCGGCCATGCGATTGCAGCCAGTCCCAGCCTTCGGACAGCCAGTGGCCGGGTTCGGCATAGCCGCCGCCATCGACAAAGGCCTGGTATTCGGCATTGCTCACGGGCCGCGTGGCGATCTCGCAGCCATTCAGATAGACCGTATGCCGCGGCGATTCATTGTCAAAGGCAAAACCGGCGCCGCCATGGCCGATCGCGTGCAGCCCCGCTTCGACACGCCGCCAGCCCAACGGCACAGCGCCCCCCTGTGCCGGCGCCGCGGCCGCATCGGCATAGGCCGGCGCCAGCGGATTGCAGGACAGCAGATGTTTGATATCGGTCAGCAGCAGCTCCTGGTGCTGCTGCTCATGCTGCAGCCCGAGCTCGATCAGCGCCTGCAGCGCAGGGTCGGTCGGCCGCGCCAGCAACGCCTGCATGCGCGCATCGACGTGGGCGCGGTAATCGAGCACTTCCTGCAGCGCGGGCCGCGTGATCAGCCCGCGCTGCGCGCGCGGGTGGCGCGCGCCCACGCCCTGGTAATAGGAGTTGAACAGCACGCGAAACGCGGGATGGAAAGGCGCAAAGCCCGGCTCGTGCGGCTCCAGCACAAAGGTCTCGAAAAACCAGGTGGTATGCGCCAGATGCCATTTGACCGGGCTCGCATCGGGCATGGACTGCACGCAGCAATCCTCGGCCGACAGCGGCGCGGCCAGCGCCAGACTGGCGCGGCGCACGTTGGCATAGGCCTGTGCCAGCAGCTTTGGAGTCTGGGGCGGCGGCCCCGGATTTTCAGGCCTGAGCATGGATTACGGCAAACCAGTCGTTGTCATCGGTCCAGGCCCTGGCGGTCTTGAAACCGGCCTGGGTCAGCATCTGCATGAACAGCGGCAGTGGGTACTTGTAGCTGTTTTCGGTATGGATGCGTTCGCCTGCGGCAAACGTGCGCGCGCCGCCCGGCCATTGCACCGTGACGGCCTCGCGGGCCTGCAAATGCATTTCAATGCGTGAACGCGCATGGTTGAAGAACGCCACATGTTCCCACTGCGCGGGCACGAAATCGCTGCCCAGGCTGGCATTGATGTGGCGCAGCGCGTTGAGATTGAATTCGGCGGTGATGCCGGCCGCGTCGTCATAGGCCGCCTCCAGCACGGCCGTGGCCTTGGGCAGGTCGATGCCGATCAGCAGGCCGCCGCCCGGCCCGGCGAGCGCGCGCATCTGGCGCAGCAGCGTCATCGCGCTGCCGGGGCTGAAGTTGCCTATCGACGAGCCCGGATAGAACACCAGCCGGCCCTCGGACGCAACGCGCGCTGGCAGCGTCACCGGCGCGGTGATATCGGCGGCGACCGCACAGACTTCAAGCCCGGGAAACTCCAGCGCCAGCTGATCGACGGCGTTCTGCACGAAGTCGCCCGCGATGTCCACGCCGACAAAGCTTTGCGGCCGGATGGCCGGCAGCAGCAACCGCACCTTCTCACAATTGCCCGCGCCCAGCTCGATCAGGCTGGTGCAGGGCCCAACACTGCGCGCGATCTCGGCGCCGCGCGCAACGAACAGCGCCTTTTCGGTGCGCGTGGGGTAGTACTCGGGCAGGCGCGTGATGGCCTCGAACAGCTCGCAGCCGCGCTGGTCGTAGAAGTACTTGGAGGAAATGCGCGCCGGCGTGCGTGCCAGGTCGCTGGCGATGTCCTGGCGCTCGTCCGGCGCGGCACATACGTCGGGCATGTCCGGCAGATCATCCAGATCGGACATGGACGACGCCGGCGGCGCCCGAAATGCGGTGGCGGCGGAAGCAACGGAAAGCAGCATGGTGCGCAGGCCTTATCAAGATGACAGCCAGTACAGCCTAGCCAAGCGAGCGATGGCAGCGGGTAGGACAGCAGCGCGAGCCTCGCCTGCCAGACCCATGCGCAATTGACCCGCCCCGGCGTTGGAGCCATCATCGACACCAGGCACTGGGGCAAACCCGGGGCCGCAGAACGGTTTTCCTTTGGGAGGCTGCCATGAGCGAACGTATGACTGCCGGCGACATCTGCACGCGCGAGGTGACCATTGCCTTTCGCCATACCGACCTGGTGACCGCCGCCAGGCTGATGCGCGAATACCATGTCGGGGCGCTGGTCGTGGTCGATGAAACCCAGGGCCTGCGCACCGTCGCGGGCATGCTCACCGACCGCGACATCGTGATTTCCGTGGTCGCGCCCGAACTCGCGCCCGAAGGGCTCAACGTCGGCGACGTGATGAGCACCAAACCGGTGACGGCGGCCGAGGACGCGTCGTTGATCGACGTGCTGCGCAGCATGCGCGCGCATGGCGTGCGGCGTCTGCCCGTGGTCGGCGCGCAGCAGGTGCTGGTCGGCCTGGTGGCACTGGACGACATACTCGAAGTGCTGGCCCAGGAGCTGGGCCTGCTCGCGGCCACCATCGGCCGGGGCATAGAACGTGAACGCACGCAGCGTGTCTGAACCGGCTTCGGGCACGCCCGACCCGGCCGCACAATAAACCAAATGGCGTCAGGGGCATTCCCGCAGCCAGCAATTAACGGACAAAATTGTCCGATAATTGCATACCTTATGAAGCCTCCCGTCACCAAACGCCCCGATGCCGCCACGCGCCGCGCCCAGCTGCTAGACGCCGCCGATGCGGTGTTCATCGCCCACGGCATCAATGCGCCGCTGGAACTCGTGGTGGAGCGCGCGGGCGTGGGCCGCGCCACGCTGTACCGGCAGTTTCCCGACCGCGATGCCATCCTGCTGGCGCTGCTGGAGCGCTCGACCGAGCGCCTGCAGGAGCAGGCACTGGTGCTGCAGGATCGCCCCGACGCGTTCTTTGCGCTGATGGCCTATCTGTCCGAACGCATCGTGCGCTCGCCCGCGCTGTCGGATTACTGGCGCAGCTCCAGCCTCAGCGATCCGCGCTTTGCGCATGTGCGCGAGCAGGTCTGGGGCAGCTTCAAGCCGGCGCTGGCCCGCGCCAAGGCCCAGGGCCTGGTGCGCGCCGATGTGCAGGCGCGCGACCTGTCGCTGCTGATAGGCATGCTGGGCGCGGCGCTGCGCGGCACCAGCGATGCCGAACGCCGGCGCCTCGCGCGCCAGGCGCTCGATGTGATCCGGCGTGGCCTGATGCCCGATACGGTTGCCACTCAGGACACCGCCTCCCGTGGCTGAACCCGTCTATCTGCGCCGTCCGCCCGATTGGGAGGAGCACGAAAAGCCCGCCCTGCCCGGCTCGCCGGCCATGCTCACGCATGCGCCCTGGGAACGCGTGTGCTATGCGCTGGTGGCAATCCTCGTGGGCCTGACCGGCGGCCTGGGCAATGCGCTGTTCAGCGTCAATCTGCCCACCATCCAGGGGCAGATGGGCCTCACCACCAGCGAGGCCGCGTGGCTGACCGGAGCCTATGTGACGTTCAGCATGACGGCCAATCTGCTGATCTACAAGTTTCGCCAGCAGTACGGCATGCGCCTGTTCACCGAGATCAGCCTGGGCCTGTATGCGCTGCTGTGCCTGCTGCACCTGGTGCTGGGCAGCGCGCAAAGCCTGCTGTGGCTGCGCGGCGCCAGCGGCCTGGCCGCTGCGGCCTGCACCTCGCTGGCCACGCTCTACATGCTGCAGTCCATGCCGCGCGTGCATGTGCTGAAGATGCTGGTGCTGGGCGTGGGCATCAGCCAGCTCGCGACGCCGCTGGCCTGGGTGCTGTCGCCCAGCCTGCTCGACCATGGCCAGTGGCACAACCTCTACTGGTTCGAAGCCGGCCTGGCGCTGATGTCGTTTGCCGCCGTGGTGCTGCTCAAGCTGCCAGCGGGCGTGCAGTTCCAGGCGTTCGAGAAGCGCGATTTTCTCAGCATCGCACTGCTGGTACCGGGCATAGGCCTGCTGGTCGCGGTGCTGGTCCAGGGCACGACGCGCTGGTGGTTTGACGCGCCCGAACTGGCCTGGATGCTGATGGGCGCCATGCTGCTGCTGTTCGGCGGGCTCTACCACGAGCACCACCGCAGCAATCCGCTGCTGCACACGCGCTGGTTCACGCAGAGCGCGACCATCCGCTTCGTGATCGGCGCCATCGTGCTGCGCTTCCTGACCACCGAGCAGAGCTATGGTGTCGTCGGCATGCTGCGCACGCTGGGCATGGCACCGGACCAGATGCAGCCGCTGTTTGGCGTGATTCTCGTCGGCATGCTGCTGGGCATGCTGCTGTCGGCACTGACGTTCGGCCTGGAGCGCGCCGGCACGCAGCTGCTGACGGCGCTGGTGCTGCTGGGCATCGCCACCTGGCTGGACTTCGGCCGCACCAGCCTGGACCGGCCCGCGGACTTCTTTGTCAGCCAGTTCCTGCTGGCCATGGGCTCGGGCATCTTCATGGGCCCGCTGATGCTGCTGGGCATAGTCCAGGGGCTCAAGAACGGCCCCAGCCACATGCTGACGGCCATCATCACCATCTCCATGACGCAGTCGCTGGGCGGGCTCGCGGGCTCGGCGCTGCTGGGCACCTACCAGATCCATCGCGCGCAGGCCTATACGGCGGCGCTGTCGCAGCAGCTCAACCCGGCCGAGCCGCTGGTCGCGCAGCGGCTGCAATTGCAGCAGCAGGCGCTGGCCAGCCAGATCACCGACCCCACGCTGCGCGCCGCGCAGGGCACGGCCCAGCTCGCGCAGGTGGTGCGGCGCGAAGCCCAGGTGCGCGCCTGGAACGATGTGTTCCGCGTCGTGGCGCTGGTGGCCTTTGCCTATCTGGCCTGGTCGCTGTTCGAGGCCGGCCGCGCGCGCCGCGCCAGCCGGCTCGAGGCGATACGCAATGCACGGCACACGGCCGAGACCGTGCCTGACGTCGGCACCGACGCCGCCGTGGAGCCCGATCCCGGCATAGCCGCGGACGGCGACGCCGCAGCGCCGGCGCGCGCCGGCCCGGCCCCGGCCGCCGCCTGAACCGCCCACTTTCCGCTCCCACATAAAGATCCAACACCATGAGCGCCACCACACCCACTCCCGCACCGACACCCTCTGCCACACCCGCGGCCGCCGCCGCCGGCCCCTCGCCCACGCCCAAGAAAGAGCGCCCCAGCCTGCGCAGCGCGCTGCTGATGGGCGCGCTGGCCGCCGTCGGCATCGTGCTGATACTGCGCGCCTGGAATGTGGGCCCGTTCGAGACCAGCGACATCTCCACCGACAACGCCTATGTGCGCGGTCAGGTGACGGTGCTTGCGCCCCAGGTCAATGGCTACGTGACCGAAGTGCTGGTGCATGACTACGAGCATGTCACGGCCGGCCAGCCGCTGGTGCATATCGACACCCGCAGCTATGCCGCGGCGCTGGCCCAGGCCGAGGCGCAACTGGCCAATGCGCGCGCACAGCTCGCCAACTCCGCGCAGACCCAGTCGCAGAACCAGGCCGGCCTGCAGGTGCGCCAGGCAACGCTGGCCGCGGCCCGTGCCGAGTCCGAGCGTTCCCGCGCCGAGCTGCAGCGCGTCGAGGAGCTGGCCACACGCGGCTCGGTTTCGCTCAACGAGCGCGACAAGGTGCGCGCCACCGCGCGCCTGGCCGCGGCCAACGTGGACAAGGCCCAGGCCGACATCGCGATCGGCCAGGAAAGCATCAAGGCGACGACGGTCAATCGCGGCGCCCTCGAAGCCGCGGTGCAGATGGCGCAGGCCCAGGTGCAGCAGGCGCAGATCAACCTCGACAACACCACCGTGCGCGCCCCCAGCGACGGCCAGGCCAGCGAAGTCTCGGTGCGCCAGGGTCAGTATGTGGCCGCGGGCAGCCAGCTGCTGTTCGTGGTGCCGGCCCAGCTGTGGGTGATGGCCAACTTCAAGGAGACCCAGACCGCGCGGGTGCGCATAGGCCAGCCCGCGCGCTTTACCGTCGACGGGCTGGACGGCGCGGCATTCAGCGGAAAAGTGTTGGAGCTGGCGCCCGCCACGGGCTCGGAATTCAGCGTGCTCAAGGCCGACAACGCCACCGGCAACTTCACCAAGGTCGTGCAGCGCCTGCCCGTGAAGATCGCCATCGACGCCGGCCAACCCCTGGCCACGCGGCTGCGCCCCGGCATGTCGGTGATTGCGCATGTCGACACGCGAGCGCCGCAGACACAGGAAGCCGCAGGAGCGAGGCCATGAGAAGTCTGCCCACCCCCGTGATGGCGCTGCTGCCGGCGCTGCTGCTGGCCGGCTGCGCGGCCCTGGGCCCCAACCCGCCGGTGGCGGTGGACCCGCTGCAATTGCCGGCGCAGTGGAGCGTGGCCGCGCACGCCCCGGCCGCCGCCGCCCCGGCGCCAATCGCCAGCAACTGGTGGACCCAGCTGGGCGATCCCGTGCTGGACCAGCTGGTCGCGCAGGCCCTGGCACAGAACAACGACCTGCAGACCGCGCTGGCGCGCGTGCGCGAAGCCCAGGCCCAGCTGGACGGCACGGGCGCGGCCGGCACGCCCCAGCTCAATGCCACGCTGGGCGCGCAGTCCGGGCGCAGCCTGGGCGCGTTCGGGCCCACGCATACGCGCTCGGTCCAGCCCGGCCTGCAGGCCAGTTGGGAACTCGATGTCTGGGGCCGGCTGTCCCAGCAGAACCTGGCCGCGGGCGCGCGCCTGCAGGCCAGCCAGGCCGACCGCGATGCGGTGGCGTTGAACGTGGCCGCGACCACGGTGCAGGCCTATGTCGGCCTGCGCGCACTGCAGGCCCAGCACGCGATCAGCGAATCCACGCTGGCGGCGCGCGAACAGGCGCTGCAGCTGGCGCGCGACCAGGTACGCGTGGGCTATATCTCGCAACTGCAGCAGACCCAGGCCCAGGCCGAACTCGCGGCCGTGCAGCAGCAGCTCGAACAATTGAACTGGCAGATCGACAAGCAATTGAGCACGCTCAATGTGCTGCTGGGCCAGGCCGGCGCCGCCGCGCCCGCGGCCGGCCCGCGCCTGCAGGACCTGCCGCTGCCGCCCGTGCCCGCGAGCCTGCCCTCGCAGTTGCTCGAGCGCCGCCCCGACATCGCGCGCGCCGCGGCGCTGCTGGCGGCCAGCGACCACCAGCTCCAGGCCCAGCGCGCGGCCTTTCTGCCCCAGGTCAACCTGAGCGCCAGCGTCGGCAGCCTGATGGTCAATGCGTTGTCCTATAACCCGCTCACGGTGTGGAGCCTGGGCGGCAGCCTGCTGGCGCCGCTGTTCGATGCGGGCCGGCTGCAGTCCCAGGCCGATGCCGTCAGCGCCCAGCGCGACCAGGCCGCGCTGGCCTACCGCGGTACGGTGCTTTCAGCCTTTGCCGACACCGAGAACGCGCTTACCGGCACGGCCCGTCTGGCCCAGCAGACGCGCCACGCGATCGAGCGCCGCGACGTGCTGCAGCAAAGCCTGGGCTTTGCGCATGACCGCTACCAGGCGGGCTATGCGAGCTATATCGAGGAGCTGGATGCACAGCGCAATCTCTATGCGGCGGAGCTGGAGGTGGTGCGGCTGCACCAGGCGGAGCTGGAGAATCGGGTGCAGCTCTACAAGGCGCTAGGGGGCGGCTGGAGGTAAGGCGGCCTAGAACCGGTAACCCAGCCCCACGCCCACCAGCACCGGATCGATCTTGAAATTGCCCTGCTTCACGCCGCCCACGGACACATCGGTGTTGAGATAGAGCTTCTTCACATCGAAATTCAGCGACCACTGCTGGTTCAGCGCGATGTCCACGCCCAGCTGCAGCGCGCCGCCCCAGCTGTTGCGCTGCACGTCGGCCGCGCCGCCCAGCAGCTTCACGCTGGAAAAACGCGTGTAGTTGATGCCCGCGCCGACATAGGGCTTGAAGCCATTGAACTGCGTGAAGTGGTATTGGGCCAGCAGGCTGGGCGGCAGGTGCTTGAGCGTGCCCAGGTAGCCGGCGACCGACGACGTGACTTTCTGCTTCTGCGGCACCGTGAGCACCAGTTCGGCCGCGATGTTGGGGCTGAAGAAGTAGGTGATGTCGAGTTCGGGCAGCGTCTTGTTGTTGATAGCCAGGCCCAGGCCGGTATGGTCCTTGTTGGCGCTGTCGAGGTGCACGGCGCGCGCGCGCACCAGCCAGGGGCCTTCGGTCTGCGCCATGGCGGCGCCCGAAGTCAGGGCACAGATAGCGGCGGCGGCAAGCAGGATTTTCTTCATGGTGTGGCAATGTTCTTCCGGGGACAACCCCCGTGAAAATCATTGGACACCGGTCACCGGCTGCGGGTCTTGCCTTAGCGCAAGGAATGCGCAGAAGGCGGCGCTCAGTGCGCGGCGGCCGCGCCCTTGCCACGCATGCGCTGCACCGCATTGACGACGGCCAGCACTACGCAGCCGACCAACGCGCCCACGGCGACATGCACCAGTTGCGGCAGCACAAAGCGCCACAGGCCGGCCGCGGGCCAGCCGGCCATCGCGGCCAGGGCTGCCTCCAGCGGATGCTCGATGAACGGCATGCCATGCACCAGCAGGCTGCCGCCGACCAGGAACATCGCCGCCGTGCCGACGATGGACAGCGTGCGCATCAGCCAGGGCGTGGCCTGCAGGATGCCGCGGCCCAGGGCCTTGGCCGCGGCGCTGGTGCGCGCCATCAGCGCCAGGCCGACGTCGTCGAGCCGCACGATCAGCGCCACGATGCCATAGACCACCACCGTGACCAGCAGTGCCACCAGCGACAAGACCGCCGCCTGCTCGATCAGCGGCTCCGACGAGACCGTGCCCAGGGCAATTGCAATGATTTCCGCCGACAGGATGAAGTCGGTGCGGACCGCGCCGCTGACCTTGGATTTCTCCAGCGCCTGCAGGCTTTGCGGTGTGGCAGCCGCGGCGGGTGCGGCGGCCTGCACCGCCACCTTGCCCGCGCGCTTGGCCTGCATCTTCTGCCAGGAATGCACGATCTTCTCCACGCCCTCGTAGCACAGGAAAGCGCCGCCCACCATCAGCAGCGGCACGATGGCCCAGGGCAGGAAGACGCTGATCAGCAGCGCCGCCGGCACCAGGATCACCTTGTTGATCAGCGAGCCCTTGGCCACGGCCCAGACCACGGCCAGCTCGCGGTCGGACTGCACGCCCGAGACCTGCTCGGCATTGAGCGCCAGGTCGTCGCCCAGCACCCCGGCGGTCTTCTGTGTGGCCAGCTTGGTCATGGTCACCACATCGTCGGCCATGCCGGTCGACTGGCGCGCCGCGGTCTTGGCCATCAACGCGATATCGTCAAGCAAGGTGGTGATGTCGTCGATCAACATCAACAAGCCGGTTGCAGCCATGGGTGGGTTTCCTTTGTGGTTGGCGATGGGTGCCGCAGCCATTGTGCCCCGGTAAAACCCGCAGTCCTGTGCCCTTGCTGCGCCAAGCCTGTAGGCAAAAGCCCCATACTGCACGCTTCTCCACCGATACCGCCTCGCTTCCATGGTGCAGGCGCGTCACCCAGCCAATGCCCGGCTATCTCACCAAGCAGGAATCCATTGCCGTCACTGGCGTGGAACAGCTCACCATCCGGTCGTTGCTCGACAAGCAGCAGTTCCACGACCCGCAGGGCGAGGCCGAACAACTGGGCATTTCCGACGCCTTCTGGCCGCTGTTCGGGCTGCTATGGCCCTCGGGCGAGCAGCTTGCGGCCTGCATGGCGGCGCGCCCGCGCATTGCCGGCGAACGCATTCTGGAGCTGGGCTGCGGGCTGGGGCTGGCCAGCCTGGTCTGCCACCGCCGCGGCGAGGACATCACCGCCAGCGACTGCCATCCGATGGCTGGCGCCTTCATGCGCGAGAACCTGCGGCTCAACGATTTGCCGCCCATGAAGTTCCGCATCGGCCACTGGGGCGCAACGCATACCGATCAGACCGCCTACGAGCGCATGGACATTGCCGACCGCGACCATGACGACCTGAGCCATGGCGCACGCAGCCTGCCGGTCGACTTCCAGTCGTCGACCAGCGAGCAGAGCGAAGTCTGGGCCGTCGACGGCCGCTTCGATCTGATCGTCGGCAGCGACCTGCTGTACGAGCGCGATGCGCGCGCCACCCTGCCCCGCTACATCGAATCGCACTGCACGCCGGCGGCGCAGATCTGGGTCGTGGACCCGGACCGCGGCAACCGCTCGGCCTTCAGCCGCCAGATGGCCGAACTCGGCTTTGGCGTCGAGGAGGTGCGGCTGGACCGCGCGGTCAGCGCCCTGCTGCCGGCCTACAAGGGCCGGCTGCTCAAGTACCAGCGCTGAACACCACCAGCGGCGTGTGCGCGTACAGTGGGTGCGGCAGCACGCGCACGGGCAGCGCATAGACCTGCTCCAGCCAGCGCGGCGTCAACACTTCGGCCGGCGCGCCCTGCGCGACGCTGCGGCCGCCCGCGAGCAGCAGCAGGCGGTCGCACCACTGCGCCGCCAGGTTGACATCGTGCAGCACCACCAGCGCGGCAATGCCTTCGGCACGCGCCAGCGCCTGCACCGTGCGCAGCAGCAGCAGCTGGTGGCGCGGATCGAGGCTGGAAGTCGGTTCATCGAGCAGCAGCGCGCGATACTGCTGCGCTTCGCGCGCGCCCAGCAACTGCGTCAGCACGCGCGCAAACTGCACGCGCTGCTGTTCGCCACCGGACAGGCCCAGGTAGCGCCTGTCCACCAGGGCCGTCGCATCCGCCTGGTGCAGCGCGCGGCGCAGCAGCGCCTCATGCGCCTCGGGCGCGATTTCGGGAAACGGGTAGGCGCCCATGGCGACGACATCGCGCACCGACAGATCGAAGCCCAGGCTGGGCGACTGCGGCAGCACCGCGCGGCGGCGCGCGAGATCGGCGGGCGCCCAGGCCGACAGCGCGCGGCCGTCGAGTTCGAGCCGCCCGGCGCTGGCCGGGAGTTCACCCGCGAGCGTCGCCAGCAGCGTGGTCTTGCCCGCGCCATTGGCGCCCAGCACGCCCAGCACTTCGCCGGCGCGCAGTTCGAGATCGATACCGCAGAGAATCTGGCGGCTGCCGCGGTGGCAGCCCAGGTCATGGGCCGACAGCATCAGTTCGCCCTCCTGGACAGCATCCACAGCAGGAACGGCCCGCCTACGAGACTGGTCACGATGCCGATGGGCAGCTCGGCCGGAATCACCGCCAGCCGCGCGAGCCAGTCAGCCAGCGTCAATGCCAGCGCGCCGCCCACCAGGCAGTTGGGCAGCAGCCAGCGGTGATCGGCGCCCAGCGGCAGGCGTATCAGGTGCGGCACTACCAAGCCGACAAAGCCAATGGTGCCGGTCACGGCCACCAGCGGCCCGACCAGCAGCGCCGTGAGCACCACCAGGCGGCGGCGCAGGCGCTTGAGATCGAAGCCCAGATGCTGGGCCTCGCGCTCGCCCAGCAGCAGCGCATTCATCGCGCGCCAGTCGCGCAGCAGCATCGCGCTCAACACCGCGACCAGCGGCGCGAGCCAGGCCAGCAGCTGCCAGTTCGCACCCGCGAGGCTGCCCATGTTCCAGAACGTCAGATTGCGCAGCTGCACATCGCTGGCCTGGAAGGTGAAAAAGCCGACCACGCTGGCGCACAGCGCGTTGATGGCCACGCCCGCGAGCAGCAGGTTGGCCATGCCCGGGCGGCGGCTGCCGAGCCGGTAGACCAGGGCCGTGGCCAGCAGGCTGCCGGCAAACGCCGCCGGCGCAATCACCAGCAACCCGCCCGCGCCCAGCACGATGGCCACCACCGCACCCATCGCGCCACCCAGCGAAATGCCCATCAGCCCGGGTTCGGCCAGCGGGTTGCGAAACAGCGCCTGCATCACGGCGCCCGACAGCGCCAGCCCGCCGCCGACGACGATGGCCAGCGCAATGCGCGGCAGGCGCACGTCGAGCAGGATGCTGCGCCACATCAGCGCTTCGTCGCCGGTCGGCATGGACCACAGCACGGGCAGCAGTTCGGCGCGTGGAATGTCCAACGCGCCGCTGCCGGCCGAGCCCACAGCGATCAGCGCCAGCAATGCGCACAGCGTGGCCAGAACCGCGCCGGGCCCGGGGCGAAAGCGCGGGCGCACGGCGGACCTCAAGGAAGCAACAAGCGGCTGCATGGAATCGCGCGGGCCCACTCAGCGCGCGCTCGCGGCCTGGCCGGCGATACCGGTCTGCAGCTGGCGCAGCGCCTCGGGCAGACGCGGGCCAAAGCCCAGCAGCAGCAGGTCGTCCAGGACGATCACGCGCCGGCTCCTGGCCGCGGACGTCGCCGCCAGGCCGGGCTGGGCCAGAAAGGCATCGACACCGCCGCTCGCATCGACCGACATGTTGCCGGTGACGATCACGTCCGGGCGCAGCGCCACGGCGGCTTCGGCCGACAGCGGCTTGTAGCCGTGCTGGCTGGCAAGCACATTGGTCGCGCCAATCAGCTTGAGCATGGCAGCCGCGGCGGTGTCGTCGCCCGCGCCCTGGAGCTTGCCGGTGTGGCTGCTGATCAGCAGCACGCGCGGCTTCGCCGCGCCGGGCCGCACGGCCTGCAATTCGGCATGGATCTTCTGCACCAGCGCCTTGCCGCGCGCTTCGATGTCGAGTGCCTTGGCCACGCCCATGATGCGCTGGTCCAGCGCTGCGAGCGTGGGCGCCGAGGGCAGCACCACCACCGCGCTGCCCAGCTTGCGCAACTGCTCCAGCGCCTGCGGCGGGCCGCTGTCCTCGGAGGCCAGCACCAGGTCCGGCTTGAGGCTGGCCACGCCCTCGATGGAGAACGAACGGTAGTAGCCGACCTTGGGCAACTTGTGCGCCGCGGGCGGGTAGATGCTCGAGGCATCGGCGCCGACCAGGCGCTCGCCCGCATCCAGCGCATAGACGATTTCGGTGACAGCGCCGCCCAGGCCGACAACGCGCGCCGGGGCTGCTGCCTGTGCAAGGGGGGCGCTGCAGGCAAGCAACAGCAGCGCGGCACGGAAGATTTTCATGGTGACCTGGGTAAGGTGGGAAAAACACCGGGGGCCGCAGCGGGCCCCCGTTCAACTTCAGGCCGCCAGGGGCTGCGGGCTCAGCGACTGCAGCAGTTCGCTCCAGCTGGCCAGCTCGGGCTGGCCGGGTTTGCGCGCGCCGAAGAACTGCACTATCATTTCGCCGCTGGCGCTGTACAGCTCCAGCGAAGTCACCCAGCCGTCGGTGGTCGGCTTGCGCACCACCCAGCTCGACGCCACGGCCTCGGTGTTCAGGTGCAGGTTGAAGTTTTCATCGAGCACATTGAACCAGGGGCCGGTGCGCAGCAGCTTCTTCACCGGGCCGGTGTGGATCTGCACGATGCCGCGGTTGGCCACAAAGCACATGATGGGCAGCGCGGTTTCGGCCGCCTGGCTCAGCATGCGCTCGACGGCATCGGCTTCGACCGGCTGGGCCAGGTCGTCGCCGGCAGCGCGCAGCGCGCCGATGCGCGAGACCTTGAACTGGCGCAGCATGGTGAAGAAGTCATGCGTGTCCTTGAGCGCGAGCCAGTGCGTGCGCAGCGCCGCCGCATCCTCGGGCGCATCGGGCTCGGCCACGGCGACGACGGGCTCGATCACCACCTCGGGCTTTTGCGCCGCGCCAAAGCGCGCGACGAAAGCCTCCCAGGCAGGGCCGTCGGTCTGCTCGGTGCGGTAGATCTTGTGCACCGCCAGGCCGGCCTTGTCGAAGAACTGCAGGCTCTGGCGGCCGTTCTCGGTGACGGCAAAGAAATACTTCCAGCTGCCGAAAAACAGGCGCAGGTCGATGTCCGGGCCGAGCACGATGCCGACCGGGCCCTTGGCCTCGATGCCGGTGTAGCTGCCATGGCGCTCATGCACGGCGAAGTCGTTGCGCGACAGCGCCATCACCGGGCCCAGCACGCCCAGCGCGCTGACGATTTCCTGCGCGCTGCCGGCCAGCGCCGTCGAGGTCAGGCCGCAGTCGGCGGCCACCAGTTCGGCCTCGGTCACCCCCAGGCGCAGGGCGCGGTCACGGATGCGGAGCTTGGGTTCGTCTTGCTGGAGTTGCGCACTGCGCGCCTGCAGGCTGGCGTCGGAGGAAGCGGTCATGGTGGAATCTGGTTGCGGAAGGCGGAGAAAGAAGAAGGCCCGGCGGCAGGCTTGCCGCCGGGAGGCAGCCATCAGGGCTGGACGTCGAAGTTGATGGTCCAGGTCTGCTGGCTGCTGTTGACGTTCGGATCGGCGTAAGTGATCTTGGTCAGGTGAAAGCGCGCGTAGGTGTTGCCTTCGCCGCCGCGCAGCAGGCTGGCGCTGTCGCTGTTGGCCTTGATCACATGGGCCACCGCCGGCAAGCCAGCAGCGGCGGCGGCCGTGGCCGTCGGGTAGTAGCTGAGCCAGCCGTAGTTCAGTGCGTTCGGGTAGCTGCCGGTATAGCCGGCCTGCAGCTTGGAGCCGGTCGTGTCCTTGACCCAGGCGCGGGCCGAAGCCGGCAGCGCCAGGTCCGACGCGCTCAGGTCGGCGGCCGTGGCCGTCAGGTTGGACGCGGCGGTGAACTGCGCCGCGACCGGCTTGCCCGCGGTGTCATAGAAGCCGCTGGGCGTCTTGCTGAGGAAACCCGCCACTGCGGCGCTGCCCGACTCGCCGCCGTTGAGCTTGACGTTGTAGCGGTTGAAAGCGATATGCCAGGTGCCGCTGGCCGACGACACGGCGTTGGCCGCGAGGTCGTAATACACCCAGTCGCTGCCGCTGGCGTTGACGGTGGCGGCGCGAACCACGGCCGGCGCGCTGCGGTCCACCCAACGGAACGAGGGGTGGCCGGAGGTGGTGCCGCTGGCGCCGCCGTAGTAGCCTGTGAGCTGCAACGCGAACACCGGCGCGGCCAGGGTGCCGACGGTGCTGGCGCTGGCGCTGTCGGTGGTGATCAGGAAGGTGCGGTAGTTGGGATATAGCAGGTGGTCGGTGCTGCCGCCCACGCCGTATTCAAAAGCTGCCGAGGCAATCGAGTTGCTGCTGCTGAAGACGCCGCTGGCGGCGTCGACGGCAAACGCGGTGGCGGGAATCGCGCCGCCCGAGGGGTCGGTCGTGCCGTTCTTCCAGGTCAGCAGTTCGGTCCAGGTATGGTCGAACGGGCCGCCGAAGGCGCCGCCCTTGCCGCTGCCGCTGGTGCCGCTGTTGGTCCAGAAAGTGGCGGTCAAGCCCGAGCTCTTGACCTTCAAATCCCAGGCCGTGCCCGTGCAGTCGGCCACTTCGGCCTTGGCATTGAAGTCATAGCAGACCGAAACGCCGTTGGCGGGCAGCACCATGTCCCACTGGGCGCTGGCGGTGAAACCGGCTTCCGCCACCGGTGTCGTCGGCGGCGTGACGGGCGGAGTCACCGGCGGCGTGACCGGGGCAACGGGGTCGCTCGCGCCATCGCCGCCACCGCCGCAGGCGGCCAGCGCCAGGGCCAGGGCAACGGCCAGCGTGGTCTTGCCGAAAGTCGAAACAGGTTGGTGGATCATTGCATTGTCTTTCTGTAATTAATGAACGGGGTCAAGGCTGATGCGCGCGCCGACATAGAGGAAACGCCCTGCCACGGGCGCGAAATCACTGGCATTGGAAAAATCGCGCTGGCGGTTGAACAGGTTCTTCACGCCCAGGAAGGCGGTGACATCGCGGCCCAGCTTCTGGTTGATGATGAAGTCCAGCGTGGCCCAGGCCGGCGAGCGTGCCGGGCTGGTGGAAGCCGCGAGTTCGCTGCTCTGGTAGCGCGCGCGCAGCGACAGCTCGGTCGCGGGCAGCAGTCGCCAGTCGGCGCCGATGCGCGCGATGCTGCGCGGTCGGCGCGTGAGTTCGGCGCCGGTGTCCAGATCCTCGGCATCGGTGAAGGTGTAGCCGGCATTGAGCGCCAGCGCGCTGCTGGCCTGCCACTTGATGCCGGTCTCCAGGCCTTGCGTGCGGGCCCGCGCCACGTTGCGGTAGGTGTATGCGGCAATGCCGTTGATGACGGTGAAGTTGTCGGTGTCGGTCTGGATCAGGTCGCGCACCCGGTTGTGAAACAGGTTGGCGTTGAGGGTCAGCCGCTCGTTCCAGGTGGCCGTGCCGCCCAGCTGGAAGCTGTTCGAGGACTCGGGCTTGAGGTTGGGATTGCCCAGCACGACATAGCCCAGCGCACTGTGGTCAAACAGATAGTGGCGTTCCTTGAGATTGGGCACGCGGTAGCCCTGGCCGAAGTTCGCGCGCAGCACGGTCTTCCAGGCCTCGCCCGTGGGCAGGTTGGCGCGCAGGCCGATCTTGGGCGCGTAATGCGTGCCGAAATCCGAGTCGTCCTGGGCGCGCAGGCCCAGCACCAGCTCCCAGGTGTCGTTGAACAGGATGTCGTTCTGCAGGAACAGCTCGTTCGAGGTGCGCTCGGCCCCGCTGGCCAGCTCGGACACGCCGTTCGCGCTCTGGCGCAGGCGTTCGCGGTGCACATCGGCACCGAACTGCCACAGCTGGCGGCGCCAGGCCGGCAGATCGAACTGCAGCGAGGTGTGCTCGGTGCGCAGCGCCGAGGCGCGGTTGGAGGCGCGCACGCCGTTGGAAAACTCGTTCGAGCGGCTGTCGTAGTCCTCGACCATGGCCGCCAGGCGCGCCTTCACGCCATTATCGAAACGCCACTGGCCGCCACCGGTCACGCGGTCGCGCGTGATGTCCTCGGTCTTGCGCTGGGGCACATAGTTGGGCGGCGCGTAGTAGGTGTAGCGCTGCGCGTCGGTTTCGCGATAGCTGCTGGCATCGAGCCAGAAACTGCCGGCCGCGGTCGGCAGCCACTCGATGCGGCCGCTGTACTGCTCGCGGCGTATGGCATCGCCCTGGCGCGTCCAGGCATCGGGGTCCACGGCAAAGCCCTTGTTGTCCAGCACATCGGCGGCCACGCTGGCGCGCCACTGTGCGTTGCCGCCGCTGACGCGCACATTGCCATGCGCGCTGCCGGGGCTGCCCACGTTCTGTCCGCCGTAGGTGCCCACATCCGCTGTGGCCGCGGCCGACAGGCCCTGCCCTATGCGCCGCGTGATCACATTGATGACGCCGCCCATGGCCGAGCTGCCGTACTGCGCCGAGCTCGCGCCCTTGACCACTTCGATGCGCTCGACTTCGGTCAACAGGTACTGCGACACATCGACCGAAGAGCCGGTGCTGGCAGAAATCGGCAGGCCGTCGATCAGCACCAGCACCTGGTCGCTGGTCATGCCCTGCATGGACACCGCGAAGCCCGACTTGCCATGGATTTCGCTCAGTTGCAGGCCGGGCACGTTTTCCAGTGCGTCCTTCAAGGTGCGCGCCTGGGTGCGGGCGATTTCCCTGGCGCTCACGACTTCGGTCGGCACGGGCGTCTCATCGAGCCGCTTTTCGGAACGCGTGCCGGTGACCACGATGGTGTTCAAGGCGTCCTCACCGGACGCCGCATGCGCTGTCACCGCCAGCCAGGGAAGAAGAAGACCGGCAAGCAATATCGAGGGCGCGCAGCCACGCGGCAGAAAGTGAGAGGACACGAGTGGAATCCGCAAAGACAAAAGAAGTAACGAATAATAATGATTCGCATTAGTTTTACAACGTCTGTTGCAAAACTCCTACACCGACCGTCCAGCCGTTGTGCCAGGCGCGCACCGCGCGGCAAACGCGTCGTCACCGCTGGGTCCGGCCGGTCTCAGGGCGGCCTGGCCAGCCCTGGCGCAGCGTCCTTGCGGAGCCGGATGCCGGCCTACGCCATGCCAGCGGATTCGCACTGCGCGCCGGCTTTTGGCTGGCATAGCGTCCAGGTTCGCCGGCGTTATGGTGCGATGAACTCCTGGAGCCTGCAATGACACCCCCTGCTTCGGCCCCACCCGCCGCGCTGCAGCTGTGCCCCGGCGCGGTAGACCTCGCCACGCTGCGCCGCATCCATGGCGGCGGTGTGCGCCTGCAATTGGATCCAAAGGCGCGCGCGGCCATGGCCCTGTCCCAGGCCACGGTGCAGCGCATCGTCCATGAGGACCGGGTGGTCTATGGCATCAACACGGGCTTTGGCCAGCTGGCCCACACGCGCATCGCGCGCGAACGACTGACGCAATTGCAGCGCAACCTCGTGCTGTCGCACAGCGCCGGCACGGGCGCGGCGCTTGCGGATGGCGTGGTGCGCCTGGTGCTGGCCACCAAAGCCGTGAGCCTGGCGCGCGGCCACTCGGGCGTGGACGCGGCCCTTGCCGACGCCTTGCTGGACCTGGCCCATGGCAATGTGCTGCCGGTGATTCCCGCCAAGGGTTCGGTCGGCGCCTCGGGCGACCTGGCGCCGCTCGCGCATCTGGCCTGCGTGCTGATGGGTGAAGGCCAGGCCAGCGCCGGCGGCCGGCTGATCTCGGGGCGCGAAGCCATGCAGACCATTGGCCGTGCGCCGTTTGTACTCGGCCCCAAGGAAGGCCTGGCGCTGCTCAATGGCACGCAGGTCTCCACGGCGCTGGCGCTGGCCGGCCTGTTTGGCGCCGAGCAGGTGTTTGCCGCGGCGCTGGTCGCGGGCGCGCTGTCGCTCGAAGCCCTGCGCGGCGCGGTCACGCCTTTCGATGCGCGCATCCATGCGGCGCGCGGCCAGCCCGGCCAGATCGCCGTCGCTGCGGCGCTGCGCGCGCTGCTCGAGGGCAGCGCCATTGCCGCATCGCATGCGCAGTGCGGCCGGGTGCAGGACCCCTATTCCATACGCTGCCTGCCCCAGGTCATGGGCGCCTGCCTCGACAACCTGCGGCACGCGGCGCGCGTGCTGGTCATCGAGGCCAATGCAGCCTCGGACAACCCGCTGGTGTTTGCCAATGGCGATGTGATCTCGGGCGGCAACTTCCACGCCGAGCCCGTGGCCTTCGCTGCCGATATCCTGGCGCTGGCGATTGCCGAGATCGGCGCCATGTCCGAACGCCGCATTGCGCTGCTGCTCGACACCCATCTGTCGGGGCTGCCGGCGTTTCTGGTGCATGACAGCGGACTGAACTCCGGCTTCATGCTGGCCCAGGTCACGGCCGCCGCCCTCGCGTCCGAAAACAAGTCGCTGGCCCACCCGGCCAGCGTCGACAGCCTGCCGACCTCGGCCAACCAGGAAGACCATGTGTCCATGGCCACGTTTGCCGCGCGCCGCCTGGCCGAGATGGTGGACAACAGCGCCGCCGTGGTCGGCATCGAGGCCGCGGCCGCAGCCCAGGGCCTGGAGTTCGACCGCCGCCTCGCCACCTCGCCCCTGCTCGAGGCCGCGTTTGCGGGCGTGCGCGAACGCGTGGCCTTTCTCGCCCACGACCGCTGCCTGGCACCCGACATCGAGGCCATGCGGCAGTGGGCGCTGCGCGGCGACTGGCCCGCCGCGCTGCTGCAATGCCTGCCCAGCCATGGCGCCCTGCCCCCAGGAGACCCCTCATGAAAGAAAATTCCGCATTGCTTGGCACCGGCCAGCGGCACGACGCCACGCGCAGCATTCGCGCGCCGCGCGGCGCCCAGCTCAGCTGCCGCAACTGGCAGATCGAAGCCGCATACCGCCTGCTGCAGAACAACCTCGATGCCGAGGTTGCCGAGCGCCCCGAGGACCTCGTGGTCTACGGCGGCATAGGCCGGGCGGCGCGCAATTGGGAATGCTATGACCAGATCCTCGCCACGCTGCTGCGGCTCGAACCCGACCAGACGCTGCTGGTGCAGTCGGGCAAGCCCGTGGGCGTGTTCCGTACGCACGAGAACGCGCCACGCGTGCTGCTGGCCAACTCCAATCTGGTGCCGCACTGGGCGACCTGGGAGCACTTCCATGCGCTGGACCGCAAGGGCCTGATGATGTTTGGCCAGATGACGGCCGGCAGCTGGATCTACATCGGCGCCCAGGGCATAGTGCAGGGCACGTTCGAGACCTTTGCCGAGGCCGGCCGCCAGCACTACGCCAATGACCTGGCCGGGCGCTGGATTCTCACCGCCGGCCTGGGCGGCATGGGCGGCGCCCAGCCGCTGGCCGGGGTGCTGGCGGGCGCCTGCGTGCTGGCCATCGAATGCCAGCAAAGCCGCATCGATCTGCGGCTGCGCACGCGCTATGTGGACCAGCAGGCGCGCGACCTCGATCATGCGCTGGAGCTGATCGCGCGGCACAAGGCGGACGCAAAGCCGGTCTCGATCGCGCTGTGCGGCAATGCCGCCGAGCTCTATCCCGAACTCGTGCGCCGTGCCCAGGCTGGCGCAATCCGCCCTGATCTGGTCACCGACCAGACCTCGGCCCATGATCTGGTCCACGGCTATCTGCCCGCAGGCTGGAGCGTCGCGCAGTGGCGCGAAGCGGCCGACGATCCCGCCGATCACGCACGCCTGGTGGCCGCGGCGACGCACAGCTGCGCCGTGCAGGTGCGCGCCATGCTCGACTTCCACGCCATGGGCATTCCCACCGTCGACTACGGCAACAACATCCGCCAGGTCGCGCTCGATGCCGGGGTGCAGAACGCGTTTGACTTTCCGGGCTTCGTGCCGGCCTATATCCGCCCGCTGTTTTGCGCCGGCAAGGGGCCGTTCCGCTGGGTCGCGCTGTCGGGCGACGCCGAGGACATCTACCGCACCGACGCGAAGATCAAGCAGCTGTTTCCCGACGACCACCACACCCACCGCTGGCTGGACATGGCGCGCCGACGCATTGCCTTCCAGGGCCTGCCGGCGCGCATCTGCTGGCTGGGCCTGGGCGAGCGCCATCAGGCCGCGCTGGCCTTCAATGCCATGGTGCAAAGCGGCGAACTCAAGGCGCCCATCGTCATCGGCCGCGACCACCTCGACTGCGGCTCCGTGGCCAGCCCGAACCGCGAAACCGAAGCCATGCGCGACGGCAGCGATGCGGTCTCGGACTGGCCGCTGCTCAACGCGCTGCTCAACACCGCGAGCGGCGCGACCTGGGTCAGCCTGCACCACGGCGGCGGCGTGGGCATGGGCTATTCCCAGCACGCGGGCGTGGTGACCGTCGCCGACGGCACGCCGGCCGCCGCGCAGCGCCTCACGCGCGTGCTCTGGAATGATCCGGCCAGCGGCGTGATGCGCCATGCCGATGCAGGCTACCCACAGGCACTGGCCACCGCCCGCCGCCATGGCCTGGACCTGCCCATGCAGCGCTGACGCCATGGCCGCGCCCACGCCGCTGCAATCCCTGCGCTGCGCCGATGGCTGCTGGCAGCCGCTGCGGCTCGCGCCCGGTCTGTACCAGGCCGATGCGCCCATCGGCGCGGGCGAAGCGGCCTGCATCGTGGTCGAGCGCGGACGCATTGCCTGGGTCGGCCCGCAGTCCGCCCTGCCCGCCGGCCATGCCGCGCTGCGCCAGCACGACGGCCAGGGCTGGCTGGCCACGCCCGGCCTGGTCGACTGCCATACGCACCTGGTCTATGGCGGCCAGCGCGCCGACGAATTCGCGCTGCGGCTGGCCGGCGTCAGCTACGAAGAGATTGCGCACGCGGGCGGCGGCATCGTGTCGACCGTACGCGCCACGCGCGCCGCCAGCGAGGACGAACTGCTGGCGCAAGCCCTGCCGCGGCTGCGCCAGCTGCTGGCCGAAGGCGTGTGCGCCATCGAGATCAAGTCGGGCTATGGGCTGGAGCTGGCGCATGAACGCAAGCAGTTGCGCGTCGCGCGCCGGCTGGGCGCGCTGTGCGGCGTGACGGTGCGCAGCAGCTTTCTGGGCGCGCATGCGCTGCCGCCTGAATATGCGGGCCGCAGCCAGGCCTATATCGACCTCGTCTGCACGCAGATGCTGCCGGCGCTGGCCGCCGAAGGCCTGATCGATGCCGTCGATGTGTTCTGCGAGCGCATCGCGTTCTCGCTGGCCGAGACCGAACAGGTGTTTCGCGCGGCGCAGCGTCTGGGTCTGCCGGTCAAGCTGCATGCCGAGCAGTTGTCGAACATGGAGGGCGCGGCGCTCGCGGCGCGCTACGGCGCCTTGTCCTGCGATCACCTCGAGCACCTGTCCGCCACGGGCATTGCCGCGATGCGCGCCGCGGGCAGCGTGGCGGTACTGCTGCCCGGCGCGTTCTACACGCTGCGCGACACCCGGCGCCCGCCGATCGAGGCGCTGCGCGCGGCCGGCGTGCCCATGGCCATTGCCAGCGACCACAACCCTGGCACTTCGCCCTGTCTGAGCCTGCTGCTGATGGCCAACATGGCCTGCACGCTGTTTGGCCTGACCGTGGCCGAAGCCCTGGCCGGCATCACGCGCCATGCCGCGCAAGCCCTGGGCCTGCAGGACACGCAGGGGCTGATAGCCGCCGGTCGGCCGGCCAACTTCGTGCTCTGGCCGCTGCAGCATGCGGCCGAACTCGCGTACTGGCTGGGCCACAAACCGGCCTGCTCCATCGTGCGCCAGGGGCGCATTGCGGCATGAATGCCGCGGCCCTCGTGGCCCCGGTGCGCGCGCTCTGGGCGCAAGAGGCGCTGCTGCCCGATGGCTGGGCGCACGACGTGCTGCTGCAGTGGGATGCGGTGGGCCACCTCACCAAGGTCGAGACGGCCAGGCCGGCACCGGTGGGCGTGGCGCGCGCCGCCGGGCCGCTGCTGCCGGGCATGCCCAATCTGCACTCGCATGCATTCCAGCGCGCGTTTGCCGGCCTGACCGAATGCCGCGGCACCAGACAGGACAGCTTCTGGAGCTGGCGCCAGCGGATGTATGCGTTTGCCCAGCGCATTACCCCGGAAGTGCTCGAAGCGATTGCGGTCTGGCTGTATCTGGAAATGCTTGAAGCCGGCTATACCTCGGTCTGCGAGTTCCACTATCTGCACCATGACCAGGGGGGCCGTCCCTACGCCGATGACGCCACGCTGAGCCTGGCACTGCTGCGCGCCGCCCAGCGCGTAGGCATGGGCCTGACGCTGCTGCCCGTGCTCTACCAGAGCAGCGGCTTTGGCACGCCACCCGCGCCCGAACAGGCGCGCTTCATCCGCGGCACGGACCAGTTGCTGGCCCTGCTGCAGCGCCTCGCGCCCATCGCCGGTGCCCAGGGCGCGGCGCTGGGCCTGGCGCCGCATTCGCTGCGCGCCGTGCCGCCAGACAGCCTGCTGAAAAGCGTGGCGGGACTGCATGCGCAGCTGCCGCGGGCGCCGGTGCACATCCACATTGCCGAGCAGACCCGCGAAGTGCAGGATTGCCTGGCCTGGAGCGGCCAGACGCCGGTGCAGTGGCTGCTCGAACATGCGCCCGTCGATGCGCGCTGGTGCCTGGTGCACGCCACGCACATGACGCCGGCCGAACACGTGGCCGCGGCGCGCAGCGGCGCCGTGGTGGGCCTGTGCCCCAGCACCGAAGCCAATCTGGGCGATGGCATCTTCGATCTGCCGCAGTGGCTGCAGCATGGGGGACGCTGGGGCCTGGGATCGGACAGCCAGGTCTGCGTCAATGCCGCCGAGGAATTGATGCTGTTGGAATACGGCCAGCGCCTGCAGCGGCGCGAGCGCAATGTGCTGGGCAGCGCCGCCCAGCCGCATGTCGCCACCGCCATGCTGCTGCAGGCCGTGGCTGGCGGCGCCCAGGCCTCGGGCCGCGCGATAGCGGGCTTGGCCGTCGGCCAGCAGGCGGATTTCGTGGTGCTCGATGCGCGCCACATCGCGCTGTGCGGATTGAGCGCCGACAGCGCGCTGGCCGGCCATGTGTTTGCCAGCCACCGCACCTCGGCGGTGCACGCCGTGTGGGTCGCCGGCCAGCAGCGCGTGCTGCCGCGCGGCCACCCGCTGCGCACCAGCGCCCAGGCCGGTTTCATCCGCGCGCGCCGGCAGCTGCTGGGCGAGGTTTATGCAGAGGACCCCTAGAAGTCGTAGCGCATGCCGACGTTCACGCTGCGCGGTGCGCCATAGGTATAGAACAGGCCCGCAGCACTGAAGTGGGTCATGCCGGCCAGGTACTTCCTGTCGAAAGCGTTGTGGATGTTGAGACTCAGCGACAGGTGGCGGTCCACCTGGTAGCGCGCCATCAGATCCAGCAGCGCATAGCCGTCCTGGGCCAGCGTGGCGGCCGCATTGCTCACCGACGTGCGCCCCTGCCAGCGCGTGGCCGCGCCCACGGTCAGGCCCGCCAGCGCCCCGCCCTGGAAGCCATAGGTCGTGCGCAGCACCCTAAAAAAACGGGCCTTGCGGCCCGTTTCCTGTTTGCTGGCGGAGATCAGCCAACCCACTTGCGCGCATTGCGCCACACGTTCATCCACGGGCTGAACGCGCTCTTGTCGCCGTTGGTCCAGCTCATCTGCACATTGCGGAACACCCGCTCGGGGTGGGGCATCATGGCGGTGAAGCGGCCGTCGGCCGTGGTCACGGCGGTGAGGCCGCCGGCGCTGCCGTTCGGGTTGAACGGGTACTGCTCGGTGGGCTGGCCGTGGTTGTCCACGAAGCGCATCGCGGCCAGCGCCTGGGCGGCATTGCCGCGCTCGCTGAAGTTGGCAAAGCCTTCGCCGTGGGCGACGGCAATCGGCAGGCGGCTGCCGGCCATGCCCTGCAGGAACAGGCTGGGGGATTCAAGCACTTCAACCATGGACAGGCGCGCTTCGAAGCGGTTGCTCTGGTTCTGCGTGAAGCGCGGCCAGTCCTGGGCGCCGGGAATGATCTCGGCGAGTTCGGCAAACATCTGGCAGCCATTGCACACGCCCAGACCGAAGGTGTCGCTGCGGCCGAAGAACTGCTGGAACTCCTGCGACAGGCGCTCGTTGAAGGTGATCGAACGCGCCCAGCCGATGCCCGCGCCCAGCGTGTCGCCGTAGCTGAAGCCGCCGCAGGCGACGACGCCGGCGAAGTCCTGCAGCCTGGCGCGGCCGGTCTGCAGATCGGTCATGTGCACGTCGACGGCTTCGAAGCCGGCTTCGGTGAACGCATAGGCCATCTCCACATGCGAGTTCACGCCCTGCTCGCGCAGCACGGCCACGCGCGGCTTGGCCAGGTTCAGGAAGGGCGCGGCGACGTTGTGCGCCGGATCGAACGACAGCGACAGGTGCATGCCCGGGTCGCTGGGCGCGCCCGCGGCCGCGTGTTCGGCATCGGCGCAGACCGGGTTGTCGCGCTGCTGCGCGATCTTCCAGCTCACGGCGTCCCACACCTGGTGCAGGTCGCTGAGCGAGGCGCTGAACACCGCCTTGGCATCGCGCCAGACCTGCAGCTGGCCCTTGCCCGCATCGATGGTGCTCGACAGCGGACGCGTCTTGCCGACGAAGTGGCTGCACCGTGCCAGGCCATGCTCGCGCAGCGTCTGCATCACGGCATTGCGCTCCGAGGTCTTGACCTGCAGCACCACGCCGATCTCTTCATTGAACAAGGCTTTGAGCGTGAGCTCTTCGCGCCGGCCGCTGACCTGTTGCGCCCAGTTCTTGCTGTCGCCGCTGTCCATGCGGCTGTCGGAAATGCCGTCGCCTTCGACGACCAGCATGTCGACGTTCAGCGACACGCCCACATGGCCGGCAAAGGCCATTTCGGCCGCCGTGGCCAGCAGGCCGCCGTCGCCCTTGTCGTGGTAGGCCAGGATCTTGCCTTCGGCGCGCAGCGCGTTGACGGCGCTGACCAGTTGCACCAGGTCCTTGGCATCGTCGAGGTCGGGCGTTTCATTGCCGCTCTGGTTGAGCACCTGGCCCAGGATGGAGCCGCCCATGCGCATCTTGCCGCGGCCCAGGTCGATCAGCACCAGCGTGCTGTCTTCTTCCAGGGCGTCGAGCTGGGGCGTGAGCGTGCCGCGCACGTCGGCTATCGAGGCAAAGGCGGTGATGATCAGGCTCACGGGCGAGGTGACCTTCTTGGTCTGGCCGTCTTCCTGCCATTGCGTGCGCATCGACAGCGAGTCCTTGCCCACGGGAATGGAGATATCGAGTGCCGGGCACAGCTCCATGCCCACGGCCTTGACGGTCGCATACAGCGCCGCGTCTTCACCGGGCTCGCCACAGGCGGCCATCCAGTTGGCCGACATCTTGACGCGCGGCAGCTCGATGGGCGCGGCCAGCAGATTGGTGATGGCTTCAGCCACGGCCATGCGGCCCGAGGCCGGGGCGTTGATCGATGCCAGCGGCGTGCGCTCGCCCATCGCCATGGCTTCACCGGCAAAGCCGCGGAAGTCGGCCAGCGTCACGGCGACGTCGGCCACGGGCACCTGCCAGGGTCCGACCATCTGGTCGCGGTGCGTGAGGCCACCGACGGCGCGGTCGCCAATGGTGATCAGAAAGCGCTTGGAGGCCACGGTGGGGTGGGCCAGCACATCGATGACGGCCGATTCCAGCGCCACGCCGGTCAGGTCCATGGCCGGCAGTTCGCGCGCCAGCGTGCTCACGTCCTTGTGCATCTTGGGCGGCTTGCCCAGCAACACGTTCATGGGCATGTCGACCGGGAACTTCTGGTCACCGGCGACGATGGCCGTGTCCTCGAGCACCAGCTGGCGCTCTTCGGTGGCCGTGCCGATCACGGCAAACGGGCAGCGCTCGCGCTCGCAGAACGCGGTGAACTGCGCCAGCGACTCGGGCGCGATCGCCAGCACATAGCGTTCCTGGCTTTCGTTCGACCAGATTTCCTTGGGTGCCAGGCCGGACTCCTCGAGCTTGACCGCGCGCAGATCGAAGCGCGCGCCGCGGCCCGCGTCATTGGTCAGTTCGGGGAAGGCATTCGACAGCCCGCCCGCGCCCACGTCGTGGATGGCGAGAATCGGGTTGGCATCGCCCTGCTGCCAGCAATGGTTGATCACTTCCTGCGCCCGGCGCTCGATCTCGGGGTTGCCGCGCTGCACCGAGTCGAAGTCGAGTTCGGCGGCGTTGGTGCCCGTGGCCATGGAGCTGGCCGCGCTGCCGCCCATGCCGATGCGCATGCCGGGGCCGCCCAGCTGGATCAGCAGCGAGCCCGCGGGGAATTCGATCTTCTTGGTCTGGTCCTTGTCGATCACGCCCAGGCCGCCGGCAATCATGATGGGCTTGTGGTAGCCGCGCACCACGCCGCCGACTTCCTGCTCGTATTCGCGGAAGTAGCCGGCCAGGTTGGGACGGCCGAATTCGTTGTTGAACGCCGCGCCGCCCAGCGGGCCTTCGGTCATGATCTGCAGCGGGCTGGCGATGTGCTCGGGCTTGCCGACGCTGCTGCCCCACAGCTTGGAGACCGTGAAGCCGCTCAGGCCGGCCTTGGGCTTGGAGCCGCGGCCGGTCGCGCCTTCGTCGCGGATCTCGCCGCCGTTGCCCGTGGAGGCGCCGGGGAAAGGCGAGATCGCCGTCGGGTGGTTGTGCGTCTCGACCTTCATCAGCACATGGTGGGTCGCCTGCTGCTTGACGTAGCTCGGCGCCTTGCCGTCATCGGCCGACAAGGGCGCGACGAAGCGCTCGACTTCATGGCCTTCCATGATCGATGCATTGTCCGAATACGCGACCACCGTGTGCTGGGGCGAGACCTGGTGCGTGTTGCGGATCATGCCGAACAGCGACTTCTCCTGCGCCACGCCGTCGATGGTGAAGCTGGCGTTGAAGATCTTGTGGCGGCAATGCTCGGAGTTGGCCTGGGCAAACATCATCAATTCCACATCGGTGGGATTGCGCTGCAGGCCCTGGAAGGCGTTGACCAGATAGCTGATCTCATCCTCGGCCAGCGCCAGGCCCCAGGCCTTGTCGGCGGCCAGCAGCGCCGCAGCGCCGCCGCCCAGCACATCGACAAACGCCATGGGCTGGGCCTGCAGTTCGGTGAACAGCTTGGCGGCTTCGTTGCGCGAAGTCATGACCGACTCGGTCATGCGGTCGTGCAGCAGCGCGGCGACCTGACCCAACTGCTCGGCCGTGAGTTCGGGCGTGCCGCCCAGCAGGCCGGTCTTGAGCTGGATGCGGTATTCGGTCACGCGCTCGACGCGCTGGATTGCCAGGCCGCAGTTGCGCGCGATGTCGGTGGCCTTCGAAGCCCAGGGCGAGATCGTGCCCAGGCGCGGTGTCACCACCACGGCCACGCCGTCGGCAGGGCCCGCATAGGGCTCGCCATAGGTCAGCAGCGCGGCCAGGCGGCTGTGGGCGTCGGCATCGGGAGCGCTGTCGGTCGCCACGAGGTGCACGAAGCGCGCGGCCACGCCGGTGATCTTGGGGTGGATGGCTTCCAGCGAGGAAAGCAGTTGTTGGGCGCGGAAAGAGCTCAGGGCGTTGCCGCCCTCCAGCTGGGTCAAATGCAAGGTCACGTGGCGGCCTGTCGGGAATAGGAGGCGTGAAGACGACGCACCGGGGGAAGTGCGCCGTGGGCGATGGCCGGCATTTTACCGGTGCCCCGTGAGGTCCGCAGCCCCGATACCAGCAGGCCCGGAAGTGCAATGGGATAATTGCCCGATGAGCATCACTATCAAAACCGCCGAAGACATCGACGGCATGCGCGTCGCCTGCCGTCTGGCTTCCGAAGTGCTGGACTATATTGCCCCCCACATCAAGCCCGGCATCACCACCGCGGAAATCGACCGTCTGGGCGCCGAATGCATGGCCGCCCAAGGCACCATTTCGGCCACCATCGGCTATCAGCCTCCGGGCTACCCGCCCTATCCCGGCCACCTGTGCACCTCGGTGAACCATGTGGTCTGCCACGGCATCCCCAACGACAAGCCGCTGAAGAAGGGCGACATCGTCAACGTCGACGTCACCGTCATCACGCCCGATGGCTGGTATGGCGACAACTCGCGCATGTACCTGATAGGCGAATGCTCGATCGCGGCCAAGCGGCTGTCGCAGCTGACGTTCGAGTCCATGTGGCTGGGCATACAGCAGGTCAAGCCGGGCAACACGCTGGGCGACATCGGCCATGCGATCCAGCGCTTTGCCGAAGGCCATGGCCTGTCGGTGGTGCGCGAGTTCTGCGGCCACGGCATAGGCAAGAAATTCCACGAAGAGCCGCAGATCCTGCATTACGGCAAGCCGGGCGAAGGCACGGTGCTTGAAGCCGGCATGATCTTCACCGTCGAGCCCATGCTCAACCTGGGCAAGCGCGACATCAAGGAACTGGGGCGCGACGGCTGGACCATCGTCACCAAGGACCACAGCCTGTCGGCGCAATGGGAGCACACGCTGGTGGTGACCCCGACCGGCTATGAAGTCATGACGCTGTCGGCCGGCTCGCCGCCGCTGCCCGCGTTCGTGACCACCACCCGCTGCTGAAACCGCGGCGTGCACCAGGAGTGCGCATGATTCTTGCAAGGATGGTTGCGGGTCTTTTCACTTACCCTATCGAACATGAATCCTTTGCACGCCCTGCGTGACACCTACCGCCGCGACAAGGCGGCCCTCGTGGCCGCCCTGCTCACCCCTGCCACGACCAGGCGCAACATCCGCCAGGCGCTGCACCAGTTGAGTGCACTCGCCGATCGCATGCTGTGCCAGCTCTGGGAGCAGGCCGGGCTGCCGCGCACGGCGGCGCTGCTGGCCGTGGGCGGCTATGGCCGGGCCCAGCTGTTTCCCGGCTCGGACGTCGATGTGCTGGTGCTGCTGCCGGCCGATGCCGCAGCCACGCCCGGCAGCGAACTCGCGAGCCAGCTGGAGCAGTTCATCGGCAGCTGCTGGGATGCGGGGCTGGAGATCGGCTCCAGCGTGCGCAGCATCGCCGAATGCCTGGAAGAGTCCGAGCGCGATGTCACGGTGCAGACCGCGCTGCTCGAAGCGCGGCGCATCTGCGGCAGCGGCGCGCTGTTCGAGGAATTCAATCGGGCCTATCTGGAGCAGATGGACCCGCATGCCTTCATGGTCGCCAAGACGCTGGAGATGCGCCAGCGCCACCACAAATACGAGAACACCCCGTACGCGCTCGAGCCCAACTGCAAGGAATCGCCGGGCGGACTGCGCGACCTGCACTACATCATGTGGCTGGCGCGCGCCGCGGGCCTGGGCAACAGCTGGCGTGAACTCGCGGACAACGGCCTGGCGACCGAGCTCGAAGCCCAGCAGCTCGAAGCCAACGAGGCCCTGCTGAGCCTGATACGCGCGCGCCTGCATGCGATTTCCGGCCGGCACGAAGACCGCCTGGTGTTCGACCTGCAGACCGCCGTCGCCGAAAGCTTCGGCTTCCAGTCGACCGCGCCCGACGGGCAGCGCCTGGCGCTGCGCGCCAGCGAGACGCTGATGCGCGAGTATTACTGGGCAGCCAAGGCGGTGTCGCAGCTGAGCCACATCCTGCGCCTGAACATCGAGGAGCGCGTCAACCCGCGCTCGCACGCGATGACGCCGATCAACGAACGCTTCTTCAACAAGGCGGGAATGATCGAAGTCGCGAGTGACGATCTCTACGAGCGCCACCCGCATGCGATTCTCGAGACCTTCCTGGTCTATGAAACCAATGTCGGCCTCACGGACCTGTCGGCACGCACGCTGCGCGCGCTCTACCACGCACGCGGCCTGATGGACAGCAGCTTTCGCCACGACCCGGTGAACCGCGCCACCTTCCTGAGAATCCTGCAGCAGCCCAGCGGCCTCACGCATGCGATGCGGCTGATGAACCAGACCTCGGTGCTGGGGCGCTACCTGTGGCCGTTCCGGCGCATCGTCGGCCAGATGCAGCACGACCTGTTCCACGTCTACACCGTGGACCAGCACATATTGATGGTGCTGCGCAACATGCGCCGCTTCTTCATGGCCGAGCACACGCACGAATATCCGATGTGCTCGCAGCTCGCCGCCGGCTGGGACAAGCCCTGGCTGCTGTACCTCGCCGCGCTGTTCCACGACATCGGCAAGGGCCGCGGCGGCGACCACTCGGTGATAGGCGCCGTCGAAGTCAAGCGCTTTTGCCGCGCCCACGGCATCGACAAGGCCGACTCCGCGCTGGTCGAATTCCTGGTGCGCGAGCACCTGACCATGAGCCAGGTCGCGCAAAAGCAGGACCTCGCCGACCCCGAAGTGATTGGTGCCTTTGCGCAGCGCGTGGGCAACGAACGCCAGCTCACCGCGCTCTATCTGCTCACCGTGGCCGACATCCGCGGCACCAGCCCCAAGGTCTGGAATGCCTGGAAAGGCAAGCTGCTCGAAGACCTGTACCGCGCCACGCTGCGCGTGCTGGGCGGGCGCGCGCCCGACGCCGCGGCCGAGATCGAAGCGCGCAAGCGCGACGCGCTGGTGCAGCTGGCGCTTTCGGCCCAGCCCTTCGAGTCGCACAAGAAGCTCTGGGACACGCTCGACGTCAGCTACTTCATGCGCCACGAAGCCGCCGATATCGCCTGGCACACGCGCCACCTGTCACGCAACGTGGGCGCACCCCACCCCATCGTGCGCGCGCGCAAGTCGCTGGCCGGCGAAGGTCTGCAGGTGCTGGTTTATGCACGCGACCAGGCCGACCTGTTTGCGCGCATCTGCGGCTACTTCGACCGCGCCAGCTTCAGCATTCTCGATGCGCGCGTACACACCGCGCGCAACGGCTATGCGCTCGATACCTTCCAGATCGTCGCGCCGGCCATGCAGGACCGCTACCGCGAACTGATGAATCTGGTCGAGACCGAACTGGTGCAGGCGATCGAGCGCGGCGGCGAACTGCCCGAGCCCTCGCAGCGGCGTGTATCCCGCCGCGTCAAGAGCTTCCCCATGGTGCCGCGCGTGAGCCTGAGCCCCGATGAAAAAGCCCAGCACTGGCTGCTGAGCATCTCCGCCATCGACCGTACCGGCCTGCTTTATGTCGTCGCCCGTATTCTGGCCCGCCACCAGCTGAGCGTGCAGCTGGCCAAGGTCAGCACGCTGGGGGAACGGGTGGAAGACACCTTCCTGATCGAAGGCGCGCAGCTGCAGTACAACGCGCGGCAGATTGCGATCGAGACGGAACTGATTGAGGCCTTGTCGTTCTAGGCCCGTGCGCCACCGCAGGTGGCGGGCGGCCAAGATCCTCAATCGTCTTCCGTTGCACTGATCCCCGGAAACAGCACCTCGGTAAAGCCGAACTGCGAAAAGTCCGTCATCCGCATCGGATACAGCTTGCCCCAGACATGGTCGCACTCGTGCTGGACCACGCGCGCATGGAAGCCGTCGACCGTGCGGTCGATGGGGTCGCCGTACTGGTCATAGCCGGTGTAGCGTATGCGCTGCCAGCGCGGCACCATGCCGCGCATGCCGGGCACCGACAGGCAGCCCTCCCAATCCGACTCCAGCGCCTCGCCCAGCGGCGTGATCTGTGGATTGATCAATACCGTGCGCGGCACCACCGGGGCATCGGGGTAGCGCGGATTGGGCGCGCCCGAGCCAAAGATCACCACCTGCAGGTCCACGCCGATCTGCGGCGCGGCCAGACCGGCGCCATGGGCCGCGGCCATGGTGTCGAGCAGATCGGTGACCAGCAGATGCAGTTCGTCGCTGTCAAAGGTTGTGACCGGCTGAGCGATGCGCAGCAGTCGTGCATCGCCCATCTTCAATATAGTGCGTACCGTCATAAGAGTTCCTTGCCAATGCGGACAAGCATAGCGCGCCGCATGAACGCTGGCGTGGCCACGGCACAATGCAGCCATGCCTGACCTGCCCCAGACTTCCGCGCCAGAACGGTCCGAGCGCAGTGTTCCGCCGCTGCGCATGCTGCCTTCGCGCCCGTTGCGCTGGCTGCTGCAGGCCTGCGCCTGGCTGTGTCTCGCACTGGGCATTGCCGGGGTCTTCATTCCCGGGCTGCCAACCACGGTGTTCATCCTGCTGGCGGGCTGGGCTGCGGCGCGCAGTTCCGAGCGCCTGCATCTGTGGCTGTGGCAGCACCGGCTGTTTGGCCCGATGCTGCAGGACTGGGCTGCGGGCGGCCAGGTAAGCCGCCGCGCCAAGTGGAGCGCCAGCGCGGCCATGGCCTTGGGCGCGCTGCTGGTCTGCTGGGCGCCGGTGCCGGCGTGGGTGCGCTGGTTTTCGCTGACCAGCATGGCCTGCGTGCTGACCTGGCTATGGGCGCGTCCCGAGCCGTGAGAGCGAGCCTGGCGGGACGGCAGAAGAAATTCTGCAAAAATTGTCCATCTTTTCAGAAGACAGAAAATTTCATCCTATAATTCAAGTCTTCTTCCTCAATAGCTCAGTTGGTAGAGCGCCGGACTGTTAATCCGTAGGTCCCTGGTTCGAGCCCAGGTTGAGGAGCCAAGAATTTGTTGCCCTGCAATCGCACAGGGCAATCGTGATAGCCAAGATATTCCTCAATAGCTCAGTTGGTAGAGCGCCGGACTGTTAATCCGTAGGTCCCTGGTTCGAGCCCAGGTTGAGGAGCCAGAATTAAAGCCCTGCAATTGTACAGGGCGCCTTTGCAGATATTCCTCAATAGCTCAGTTGGTAGAGCGCCGGACTGTTAATCCGTAGGTCCCTGGTTCGAGCCCAGGTTGAGGAGCCAGACAAGCCAAGCAGTTTCGACTGCTTGGCTTTTTTCATTTGCGGCGGCCAACACACAGGGCAATGCCGCATGCGCTGTGCTTGCGCAAACACCAGCACACCGCTGTGCGGCTACCGACGGGCGCTCGATGCAGTTGAATCGGATCCGTGCACGCCGCCGGTCACGCCGCGCGCACCACCGAAGGCGTGGGCACCACGGCCGGCGGCTCCTTGCGCACCGGGCTGGCGCCCAGACCCTTGGCCGCACTGTGGCGCTGGAAGGCCTGCTCTTCCCATTCATGGATCTCCTGCTCGAGGCGGTGCGCGCGCGCCGCATACATGTCCGCCGAGGACTGGTAGTACTCGGCGGCAATGGAGTGCTCGAGCACCGCCATGCGTGCTTCCTGCAAATAGGCCCGGGTGCGACGGATGTAGCGCGGTTCGGTGAGGCTCCCGCCCCAGATCTTGCTGAACAACATGTTGGCTCCTCCTTCATGGGCTGCAGACAACGCAGGCATTTGCAACGCTTGCGGATAGTCGTAAATTAAGGGCTGGCCGGCGCCGCCGATGTCAACGCAATGCACCAGCGGCTGTAGGATGCCCTCCTGCCTACCGCCAATGCCTGGCATGGACCGGCAAAAACCTCTCCCTCCTCGGAAACGCTGCATGTCCCACTCTCTTGCCTGGCTCGCGCCGCACGACCCGTTTCCCGGCGTGGAACAGACCTGGGGCGAAAGCGACCCCATCCCCGGCCTGCTGGCCGCGGGCGGCCAGCTCGATGCCCAGCACCTGCGCAACGCCTATAGCCAGGGCATCTTTCCGTGGTTCAGCGCCGGTCAGCCCATTCTGTGGTGGTCGCCCGATCCGCGCATGGTGCTGCAGACCGCCGACTTCCGGCTGCACCGCTCGCTGCGCAAGACGCTGCAGAAGTTTCGCGCCACGCCGGGCTGCGAAATCCGCATCGACAGCCAGTTTGAAACCGTGATGCGCCACTGCGCCCAGACCCCGCGCGACGGCCAGGATGGCACCTGGATCGTGGACAGCATCGTCCAGGCCTATGTCGAGCTGCACCGCCAAGGCGATGCGCACAGCGTCGAAACCTGGGTCGACGGCCGGCTGGTCGGCGGCCTGTACTGCGTGGCGCTGGGGCATGCGGTGTTTGGTGAGTCGATGTTCGCGCATGCCACCGACGCCTCGAAAATCGCCCTGGCCGCGCTGGTGGCGCTGTGCCGTCAACAGGGCGCGCTGCAGATCGACTGCCAGCAGGCCACCGCGCACCTGGCCACGCTGGGCGCGCGCACCATGCCGCGGCGCGATTTCGTGGCCCAGGTCGAACGCGAGCGCCGCAAACCGCGCATGGATTGGCGCTTCGACGCCGTATACTGGCAGCGGCTGGGACTCGCATGACGCACCTCAACGACCTTCCTCTTCAGGCATTGCAGTTCTACGCCACTGCGGCCTACCCCTGCAGCTACGTTGCCGGGCGCATGGCACGCTCGCAGGTCGCCACGCCCAGCCATCTGATACAGGACGCAGCCTATTCCGAGCTGGTCACGCTGGGTTTCCGGCGCAGCGGCATGTTCACCTACCGCCCCTATTGCGACGGCTGCCGCGCCTGCATTCCGCTGCGCGTGCTGACGCACGACTTCCGCGCCGACCGCAGCCAGCGCCGGGCCATGGCCCAGCACCAGCAGCTGCAGGCCTCGATCTGCCGCCTGGGCTTCAGCGACGAGCACTACCAGCTCTACCTGCGCTACCAGCGCCAGCGCCACAGCGGCGGCGGCATGGACGAAGACCGCATCGACCAGTACACCCAGTTCCTGCTGCAAAGCCGCGTCAACTCGCGGCTGGTGGAGTTTCGCGCTCCCGGGGACGGCGACACGCCCGGGGCGCTGAAGATGGTGTCGATTCTCGACGTGCTCGAAGACGGCCTGTCGGCGGTCTACACCTTCTACGAGCCCGAAACGCATGTGAGCTACGGCACCTTCAATGTGCTGTGGCAGATCGACCAGGCGCGCGCCATGGGACTGCCCTATGTCTACCTGGGCTACTGGATAGAACACAGCGCGAAAATGGACTACAAGTCGCGTTTTCTGCCGCACGAGGTGCGCATCGACGAGGAGTGGCAGCGCATTGACCGCGCAGCGCGCGCGGCGCGGCGCGCGCCCTGAACCGGGACGCGGCCGCAACCGATGCAGCCTGTAACACCGCAGGCTAGAATCGCAGCTACGTCGCCCACTTCCACCTGATGAAAACCAACGATCCCGGCATCCCCACCGCGCCCAGCGTCCAAGTTATCGAACGCATGTTCACCCTGATTGACGTGCTGGCGTCGCGCGAGGAAGCGGTGTCGCTCAAGGAAATCAGCGAGAAGACCGGCCTGCATCCATCGACCGCGCATCGCATCCTCAATGACCTGACCATAGGCCGCTATGTCGACCGCCCGGAGTCGGGCAGCTACCGCCTGGGCATGCGCTTGCTGGAACTGGGCAACCTGGTCAAGGGCCGGCTCAACGTGCGCGAAGCCGCGATGGTGCCCATGCGCCTGCTGCACAAGCAGATCCAGCAGCCGGTCAACCTCAGCGTGCGCCAGGGCGACGAAATCGTCTATGTGGAGCGCGCCTACAGCGAGCGCTCGGGCATGCAGGTGGTGCGGGCCATAGGCGGTCATGCACCGCTGCATCTGACCTCGACCGGCAAGCTGTTCCTGGCCGCCGACGATCCGCAGCGCGTGCGCGCCTACGCCACGCGCACCGGCCTGGCCGGCAACACGCACAACTCCATCACCCAGCTGGGCACGCTGGAGCATGAGCTGGCCAAAGCGCGGCAGTACGGCATCGCACGTGACAACGAAGAACTGGAACTGGGGGTGCGCTGCATTGCAGCCGGCATCTATGACGACCAGGGCAAGCTGATTGCCGGGCTGTCGATTTCGGCGCCGGCCGACCGCATCGATGAAGGCTGGCTGCCGCGGCTGCAGTCCACGGCCGCGGAAATTTCCATGTCGCTGGGATTTGCGGGCTGGCGCGCCACAGACGGAATGCCGGCAAGCAGCACTTCCATCAACGGCTGAGGCCGCCTCGGCTGAGGCCGCCTCGGCCGAGGCTGCCCCGGTGAAAGCCGCCTCGGCGGCCCAGGGCGTCTCAGCCCTTTATCTTGTGCGCAGCCAGCACGGCCGTGGCGCCGGACTGGTTCTCGACCCAATGGCGCACGCGCTCGGCATCGGCCAGGCGGCTGAACTTGCCGGCCGAGTCCAGGAACACCATGATCAGCTTGCGGCCCGCGACTTCGGCCTGCATCACCAGACACTGGCCGGCTTCGGAGATGTAGCCGGTCTTTTGCAGGCCGATTTCCCATGCCGGGCTCTTCACCAGGCGGTTGGTGTTGTTGTACTGCAGCGTGCGCGGACCCTGGGCCACTTCATAGCCCGGCGACGTGCTGAGCTCACGCACCAGCGGGTCGCCATGGGCCACGTTCACCAGCACTGCGAGGTCGCGCGCGCTGGACTGATTGCGGCTCGACAGCCCCGTGGGTTCGACATACTTGGTATCGGCCATGCCCAGCAGCTTGGCCTTGACATTCATCTGCGTGACGAAGGCCGCCAAGCCACCCGGATAGGTACGGCCCAGCGCATGGGCGGCACGGTTCTCGCTCGACATCAGCGCCAGATGCAGCATCTCGCCGCGCGTCAGCGAAGCGCCCACGCGCAGACGCGAGCTGCTGCCCTTTTCGGTGTCGACGTCGTCCTGGGTGATGGTCAGCATCTCATCCATGGGCAGGCGCGCCTGCGAGATGATCAGCCCGGTCATGAGCTTGGTCAGCGAAGCAATCGGCAGCACCGCATGGTCGTTCTTGCTCAGCAGGACTTCATGCGTCTCCTGATCGACCACCAAGGCCACGCTGGACTTCAGGTCCAGGGGATCGGTGACGTCATGCAGGCCGGCCATCTGACCAAAGGACTGGCGCGCTGGCGCATAGGCCACGGCGCGCACCGGAGCGCGGGCGCTGGCCGCGACGGCCCGGGCCGCAGGCTGCTTGCGCACCGAAGCCTTGGTGACCTTGGAGGCATTGCCCGACTTGGCAGCCCGGGGCGCCTTCACAACCTTGGCCGAGCGCGCCGGCTTGCTGGCGCTGCTGGCCTGCTGCTTTTTCGCGACTTTTTTCTGCGTTTGTGCAGAAGCTCCCGAAAAGGCCAGCGCTCCGCTCAATGCAAAGGCGGCCGAAACCTGAAAGATACGGGCAATCACGGTACGGTGGTGCATCCAGATGCTCCAAGCAGCAAAAATGGGAAAACGGCTAAGCGGAACCGAAAAAGTCGCACAACAACAAGGAGTTGCACGACTTTTCTGAGAATATGAGCGAGATTATAGGCCCGACCCTTGGCCTTGCGCTACCACCCTTTTGCGAATGGCTTGCAATTTTTCAGCGCGATCGCGCCGCCCGGCCCTGCATTGCGTTGACAAAATGCAACACCATCTCACGACCAGGCTTACCCTCTTCAGGCGATGCTAGGCACCGTCGCCCGCGGTGCGCGCTCCAGGCCGGACACGATCGCGCTGATGGAAGCGGAAACGATGTTGGCATCCATGCCCACGCCATACACGACATGCGCTTCGTCAATGCGCAGCTCGACATAGGCCGCGGCCTGGGCGTTGGCACCGGCACTCACCGCATGTTCGGCATAGTCCAGCACGCGGATGCTGCGGCCCGTGGCTTCGCTGAGCGCCCCGACAAACGCATCGATCGGGCCCGTGCCTTCACCGCTCAGGGCCAGCAGTTCGCCATGGATCTGGAATTCACCGCTGATGGCCACCGTGCCGCTTTCACCGCTCAAGCGGTACTGCGGGCGGCGCCCGGCGTCGAGCCGGTATTCCGTCTGGAACAGGCTCCACAGATTCTGCGCCGTCAACTCCTTGCCGCTGGCATCCATCTCGCGCTGCACGGCCTGGCTGAACTCGATCTGCAGGCGGCGCGGCAATTGCAGGCCGTACTCGCTTTCAAGCAGATAGGCGATGCCGCCCTTGCCCGACTGGCTGTTGACGCGGATCACGGCTTCGTAGCTGCGGCCCAGGTCCTTGGGGTCGATGGGCAGGTAAGGCATGTCCCAGATGTCGCCGTCCTGGCGCGCGCTGAAGGCCTTCTTGATCGCATCCTGGTGCGAGCCCGAAAACGAGGTGTAGACCAGGTCGCCGACATAGGGGTGGCGCGGGTGCACGGGCAACTGGTTGCAATGCTCCACCGTGGCGCGGATGTTGTCGATCTGCGAGAAGTCGAGGCCGGGATGCACGCCCTGGATGTACATGTTGAGCGCGACGTTGACGATGTCGAGATTGCCGGTACGCTCGCCGTTGCCGAACAGGCAGCCTTCGAGGCGGTCGGCGCCGGCCATCAGCGACAGCTCGGCCGCGGCCGTGCCCGTGCCGCGGTCATTGTGCGGGTGCACCGACAGCACGATGGAATCGCGGCGCTCGAGGTGGCGGTGGGTCCACTCGACCATGTCGGCAAACAGATTGGGCGTCGAATGCTCGACCGTCGTCGGCAGGTTGATGATGCACTTCTTCTCGGGCGTGGGCTGCCACACGGCGGTGACGGCGTCGATCACGCGCTTGGAGAAGGCCAGTTCGGTGTCCGAATACATCTCGGGCGAATACTGGAAGGTCCAGTCCGTGCCCGGATAGTCGGCGGCGATGTCCTTGAACAACTGGGCGTTGCTGCGCGCAAGTTCGACGATCTCGTCCTCGTTCATGTTGAGCACCACGCGGCGCATCACCGGCGCGGTGGCGTTGTAAAGATGAACGATGGCGCGCGGCACGCCGGCCAGCGCCTCGAAGGTGCGGCGGATCAGGGGCTCGCGCGCCTGGGTCAGCACCTGCACCGTGACATCGTCGGGAATGCGGTTTTCCTCGATCAGCTTGCGCATGAAATCGAACTCGACCTGCGAAGCCGAGGGAAAGCCGACTTCGATTTCCTTGAAGCCGATTTCCACCAACTGTTCGAACATGCGCATCTTGCGCGGAATGTCCATGGGCTCGATCAGGGCCTGGTTGCCGTCCCGCAGGTCCACGCTGCACCATACCGGGGGCTGGCTGATCACCGCGTCGGGCCAGGTGCGGTCAACGAGGCGGACGGGGGGAAATGCGAGGTACTTGCTGGCGGGATTCTGCAACATTTGGCTCTTTCGAAATTGGAAAAGGGGGGTGTGCACCAGCGTTCCACAAAACAAAACGGCCCGTCGCTGGTGCTACGGGCCGTAAGTAGGGGGAATGCGCGCGCGCTACTAGGTCTGCCCGTGGGACATGGTTAGTAGGGCTAGCGACAGGTTTTGCATGTGGATCACTTTAGCACAGGTTGCGTGCGGATGGCCAAAGGGTTGTCACTTATGCAGGCCGCGCTCTTCGGGCTCGTCCTTCGATGTGCTGATCACGCTGACCTGCTGGCCCTTGGCCTTGCGCCAGGCGTAGACCGCGTAGCCGCTGAAGCCGTAGAGCACGAACACGCCGAACAGCACCGTGGGCGCGTGAATGTTGATCACGGCAATCGCCAGCACGATCAGCACGATGGCCGCGAACGGCACGCTGCGCTTCATGTGGATGTCCTTGAAGCTGTAGAAAGGCACGTTGGTGACCATGGTCAGGCCCGCGTACAGCGTCAGCGCAAACATGGTCCAGGTCAGCTGGGTCCAGGTCAGCAGGCCGTCGGCGCCGCGCATCAGGCCGGAGTCGCTGAGCAGCCAGATGAAGCCCGTGACCAGCGCGGCGGCGGCGGGCGACGGCAGACCCTGGAAGTAGCGCTTGTCGACCACGGCCGTGTTGACGTTGAAGCGTGCCAGGCGCAGCGCAGCGCAGGAGCAGTAGACGAACGCCGCGATCCAGCCCCAGCGACCCAGGCCCTTGAGTGCCCACTCGTAGGCAATGAGCGCGGGCGCCACGCCAAACGACACCATGTCGGACAAGGAATCCATCTGCTCGCCAAACGCGCTTTGCGTATTCGTCATGCGCGCCACGCGGCCATCGAGGCTGTCGAGCACCAGGGCGGAAAACACGCCTATGGCCGCCAGTTCGAAGCGCCCGTTCATCGCCATCACGATGGCGTAGAAACCACCGAATAGCGCTGCCAGCGTGAACAGATTGGGCAGGATATAGATGCCTTTGCGGCGCTTGCGCACCACCACACCCGGGGTTTCCGTCAAATCGTTGCCGTCATGCATGTAATAAACCTCCACCACTGCGCCCGCTTGCACGGGCCGCTGAAATCGCCATATGAGAAGGAGCGCCCTCAGCGCCCCATGTGTGTTGCAGTGTACCCGCGTGGACTGCGGGCACATTCATAAATATGGGGCCCTGCCCACCGCACTGCTGTAGGAGCCGACCCAAGCTTCGTCGGGCCAGTAGCTGGTGCCAGACAAACCCTGCTCACCCTGCGCTTGTCGAAGGGTGCTCTGCCGCACAAAAAAAGCCACCTTGCGGTGGCTTTCCATGATCGCTGCAGGGCGCACGCCCTGCGCCAGATCAGTTCTTGGTCTGGTCGACCAGCTTGTTCTTGGCGATCCAGGGCATCATGGCGCGCAGCTGGCCACCGACCTTTTCGATCTGGTGCTCGGCGGTGTTGCGGCGGCGAGCGGTCATGCTGGGGTAGCCGGTGCGGCCTTCCAGGATGAACATCTTCGCGTATTCGCCATCCTGAATGCGCTTCAGGGCGTTGCGCATGGCCTGGCGCGATTCGGCGTTGATCACTTCGGGGCCGGTCACGTACTCGCCGTATTCGGCGTTGTTCGAGATCGAGTAGTTCATGTTGGCGATGCCGCCTTCATAGATCAGGTCGACGATCAGCTTGAGTTCGTGCAGGCACTCGAAGTAGGCCATTTCGGGCGCGTAGCCGGCTTCGACCAGGGTCTCGAAGCCCATCTTGATCAGCTCGACCGCACCACCGCACAGAACGGCTTGCTCGCCGAACAGATCGGTCTCAGTCTCTTCCTTGAAGTTGGTTTCGATGATGCCGGCCTTGCCGCCACCGTTGGCCATGGCGTACGACAGGGCCAGGTCACGGGCCTTGCCCGACTGGTCCTGGTGCACGGCGATCAGGTGGGGCACGCCGCCGCCTTGCGTGTAGGTGTTGCGCACGGTGTGGCCGGGGGCCTTGGGCGCAACCATCCACACGTCCAGGTCGGCGCGGGGGACAACCTGGTTGTAATGCACGTTGAAGCCGTGGGCAAACACCAGCGAGGCGCCTTGCTTGATGTTGGGTTCGACGTTGTTCTTGTACACGGCTGCGATGTCTTCATCGGGCAGCAGGATCATGACCACGTCGGCGGCCTTCACGGCGTCGTTGACTTCCATCACATTCAGGCCGGCCTTCTCGACCTTGGGCCACGAAGCGCCACCCTTGCGCAGGCCGACCACGACCTTCACGCCGCTTTCGTTCAGGTTCTGTGCGTGTGCATGGCCTTGGCTGCCGTAGCCGATGATTGCAACGGTCTTGCCCTTGATCAGGCTCAGGTCGCAGTCTTTGTCGTAGAAAACTTTCATGTTGGCTCCAGTGGAATGGGTTCTTGGGGGAAAAAAACGAAAGACAGGGGAAAAATTCACACGCGCAGGATACGCTCGCCGCGGCCGATGCCGCTCGCTCCGGTGCGTACGGTCTCGAGAATCGCCGAGCGTTCTATGGCCTGCAGGAAGGCGTCGTTCTTGGACTGGTCGCCCGTGAGTTCGATGGTGTAGCTCTTGTCGGTCACATCGATGATGCGGCCGCGGAAGATGTCGACCAGGCGCTTCATCTCTTCGCGCTCCTTGCCCACGGCACGGACCTTGACCATCATCAGCTCGCGCTCGGCATAGGCGCCTTCGGTCAGATCCACCACCTTGACCACTTCGATGAGGCGGTTCAGGTGCTTGGTGATCTGCTCGATGACGTCTTCCGAACCCGTGGTCTGGATGGTCATGCGCGACAGCGACGGATCTTCCGTCGGCGCCACGGTCAGGGACTCGATGTTATAGCCTCGCGCCGAGAACAGGCCGACCACGCGCGACAGCGCGCCGGGTTCGTTCTCAAGCAAGACCGCAATGATGTGCTTCATGGGTGCAGATTCCTCTTTTCGCCGCCCTCCCCCACGCACGGTAATGCGCGGGCTTGGCGGGCAATAGATTCGTCGAAATGGCGCTGCCGGGAGGCAGCAGGGGATGGAGACCGCGGGGCATCGAGCCCCGGGGCTCAGAGGTCGTCGGTGCCGAGCAGCATTTCCGTGATGCCCTTGCCGGCCTGGACCATCGGGAACACGTTCTCGGTCGGGTCGGTGCGGAAGTCCAGGAACACCGTGCGGTCCTTGAGGCGGCGTGCCTCGCGCAGCGCGGGCTCCACGTCTTCGGGGCGCTCGATCAGCAGGCCCACATGGCCATAGGCTTCGGCGAGCTTGACGAAGTTCGGCAGCGCATCCATGTAGCTGTGGCTGTAGCGGCCCGAGTACTCGATCTCCTGCCACTGGCGCACCATGCCCAGGTAACGGTTGTTGAGCGAGCAGATCTTGATCGGCGTGTTGTGCTGCAGGCAGGTCGACAACTCCTGGATGTTCATCTGCACCGAGCCTTCGCCGGTGATGCAGAACACTTCGGCGTCGGGCTTGGCGAGCTTGATGCCCATCGCATAGGGAATGCCCACGCCCATGGTGCCCAGGCCACCGGAGTTGATCCAGCGGCGCGGTTCGTCGAAGCGATAGTACTGCGCCGCCCACATCTGGTGCTGGCCCACATCGGAGGTGATGTAGGTGTCGGTGCCACGCGTCATGTTGAACAGCGTCTCGACCACATACTGCGGCTTGATGACTTCGGGATTGCTGTTGTCGTAGCGCAGGCAGTCGCGTGCGCGCCAGCCTTCGATGGTGTCCCACCAGGCGGCCAGCGCAGCAGCGTCAGGCCGGGCCGCGTTCTCGCGCAGCATGGCGATCAGCTCGCCAAGCACGTCCTTGACGTCGCCCACGATGGGCACGTCGACGCGCACGCGCTTGGAGATCGACGAGGGGTCGATGTCGATGTGGATGATCTTGCGCTCGACCGACAGGAAGTGCTTGGGGTTGCCGATGACGCGGTCATCGAAGCGCGCGCCCACGGCCAGCAGCACGTCGCAGTTCTGCATCGCGTTGTTGGCTTCGATGGTGCCGTGCATGCCCAGCATGCCCAGGTACTTGCGTTCGCTCGCGGGATAGGCGCCCAGGCCCATCAGCGTGTGCGTCACGGGCATGCCCAGCATGTCGACCAGCGTGCGCAGTTCGTTGCAGGCATTGCCCAGCAGCACGCCGCCGCCGGTGTAGATATAGGGGCGCTTGGCGCTCAGCAGCAGTTGCAGCGCCTTGCGGATCTGGCCGCTGTGGCCCTTCTTGACCGGGTTGTACGAGCGCATCTCGATGCTCTGCGGATAACCGGTCCAGGCGGCCTTCTTGAAGGACACGTCCTTGGGAATGTCGACCACCACGGGACCGGGACGGCCCGAGCGCGCGATGTGGAACGCCTTCTTCATCGTCGCCGCGATATCGCGCACATCCTTGACCAGGAAGTTGTGCTTGACGATGGGGCGCGTGATGCCGACGGTGTCGCATTCCTGGAAGGCATCGGTGCCGATCGACGCGGTGGACGTCTGGCCGCTGATCACGACCAGCGGAATGCTGTCGGTGTAGGCGGTGGCGATGCCGGTGACGGCGTTCGTCAGGCCGGGGCCCGAAGTGACCAGCGCCACGCCGACTTCGCCGGTGGCGCGCGCAAAGCCGTCGGCGGCATGCACGGCGGCCTGTTCATGGCGCACCAGCACATGCTGAATGGTGTCTTGCTTGTAGAGGGCGTCGTAGATATACAACACAGCGCCGCCCGGATAACCCCACAGATGCTGCACGCCTTCGGCCTGCAGGGACTTGACGAGGATTTCTGCGCCCATGAGCTCGGTCGGACGCGGGGAAGACGCTGCTGCGGCAGCGGAAGAAAGCTCTGCCTTGGAAATTTCCATGATCAACCTTTGCGAATTTCTCTAACGAAAAACCTTGGGTGCCCCTGGCCTGCGCCCTTGTGAGGCTGGTTCGGAACTTGAGGCCATGAACATGGGCGAAATGTGTGGACGCCGGACCATGACCCGTTTGCTTTTTTGAATTGCGCCCGGATTATCGCACTGCGGCGCAAAGCTTGGGGCATCCACTGGGGCAAAATAATCGTCCAATGCGATAATTCTCGTTGTCCTGCACCGGCGGGCGCCCGCTAGCGGGTGCGCCGCCTGCACAATCCCCTTCGCCCCCTTCGCGCTGGCTGACCTCTTTGGCAACCGAACAAGAACTCTCGCAATTTCTCAAGGACGTGGAAAAACGCGCTTTCAAGCGCGCGCTCTACCATGTCCGTGACGACGAGGCGGCGCTCGATATCGTGCAGGACAGCATGTTCAAGCTCGCGCATCACTATGGGGACAAGCCCCCCACCGAGCTGCCCATGCTGTTCCAGCGCATTCTGTCGAACTGCACGCTGGACTGGTTCCGGCGGCAAAAGACACGCAATGCGGTGTTCTCGCGCATGAGCGATTTCGAGCCCGCGGGCGACGACGGCATGGACTTTGATCTGCTGGAGTCCTATGCTGGCCCTGACAATGAACAGACGGTGCAAAGCGCCGAAGAGCACACACAACGTGTGCAAACGTTACAAAGCATAGAAAAAGAAGTGCAAGAGCTGCCAGCACGTCAACGGGAAGCGTTTCTGATGCGTTATTGGGAGGAGATGGATGTCGCCGAGACCGCAGCCGCCATGGGCTGCTCTGAAGGCAGTGTCAAGACACACTGCTTTCGTGCCATTCAGACCCTCAGCAAGGCACTGAAGGCCAAAGGAATCCAGTTATGAATATTGCAGCATCACCCTCCATCGAGCAGGCCGCCGACCGCTTCGCGCGGCGCGTCACTGCGCGTTTGAGCGAAAACAACCAGTCGATGGCTTACGACATCAGCGAGCGGCTGCGCGCCGGGCGCGAGCGCGCGCTGTCCGAGCGCCGGCGCGAAGTGCTGGTGCACCATCGCGTCACTGCCAGCGCCGTGCAGAGTCAGGGTGGCGTCGCCACCATGGGTGCACCGCAGCGCCATGGCTGGTGGCGCAGCGCGCTCACGGCCATGCCGCTGGCCGCGCTGGCCGTGAGCCTGGCGGTGTTCATCACCTCGCAGACCGACTTCGGCACGCACGAAGTCGCTGAAGTCGACGCCGCACTGCTGACCGACGACCTGCCGCCTTCGGCCTACGCCGATCCGGGTTTCGTACAATTCATCCAGACCCCGCCTCCGGTGTCCACGCTCTGATCCACTTGCTAGAGACTTTCCGCCTGCATGCCCCCTGTCCCGCGCACTGAATTCCGTAGCCTGAGCAGCGTCGCGCTGGCGTCGGCAGTGTTGCTGGGGCTGACCCTGCTCGCAGGCTGGATCGTGCCCCTGGTGCGCCAGGCGCCCAGCGCGCTGCCCATGGCGGCCGTGGCGCAGGCGCCAGCCGCCGGCTCCGACGCACCGCGCAACGGCCTGGCCCAGCGCCGTCTGCTGGCCTCGGGCCCGAACTGGGGCGAACTCACGCCAGCCCAGCAACGGGTGCTGCGACCGCTGGAAAAGCGCTGGCCGTTCATGGGTGAAGTGCACAAGAACCGCTGGATCACGCTGGCCAGCAACTTTGACACCCTGCCCGCGCCCGAGCAGCTCAAGCTGCGTGACCGCATGGAGTCCTGGGCCAGCCTGAGCGCACAGCAGCGCAGCCAGGCGCGCCTCAATTACGCGCTCACCAACCGCATGGCCGCCAAGGACAAATGGGCGCAGTGGGAGGCCTACCAGGCGCTCAGCGACGAGCAAAAGCGCGCGCTGGCCGCCAAGGCTGCCGCGGCGCGGCCCGCAGGTGCCGCCCCCGCGCTGCGCCCGGTGCCGGCCAAGAAGCTGGCGCGCGTGCCCGCGGCCTCGGCCAGCGCCAACAACGTCGCCAACCTGCCGAAGATTCCCCGGCCCGCGGCACAGGCCACGCACCATATCGCCGCGCCGGCACCGGCGCCCGCCCCGGCCGCGGCGGTCGTCGAGACCCGCCCGATCGCCATGCCCAATGTCGTGGAAACCGCGCCCGTGAACCTCTCCACCGCGACCGCCGTGCCCCTGCCCGCGCTGACCCCTCTGGGCACCGACACCGGGCCTACCGAGCCACCCGCCCCGTGATGCCTTCGAGCGCCCAGACGCCCCTGCCACCGACGCCCAGCCTGCGCCGGCGCATGGCCTGCTGGCTGTACGAAGGCCTGCTGCTGTTTGGCGTGGTGTTCATTGCCGGCTATCTGTTCGGCACGCTGAGCCAGACACGCAATGCCATGGACAACCGCCATGCGCTGCAGGCCTTCGTGTTCGTGGTGTTCGGCATCTATTTCACCTGGCTCTGGTCCAAGGGCCAGACCCTGGCCATGAAGACCTGGCATATCCGCGTGACCGACAGGGCCGGCCGTCCGCTGAGCCAGGGCCGGGCACTGCTGCGCTATCTGCTGAGCTGGCTGTGGTTTCTGCCGCCGCTGGCCGTGATCGGCCCTTTTCATCTGCCCGCAGGCGAAACCACGGTGCTGATGCTGGGCTGGATCATGGTCTGGGCGCTGCTCAGCCGACTGCACCCGCAGCGCCAGTTCCTGCACGACGCGCTGGCCGGCACCCGGCTGGTGCATGACGCGCCCGGCGAAGCCCGTGCGCGGCAAAAGCGCCGCAAGGCCGACGGACTGGCCTGAGCCTTGGCGCATGCAGCCTGGCTATCGACCGCGGCGCAATGCGCGCCGGCAGTCCGTCCATTTACTTGAGACTCCTATGACGAATTCTTCCAAACCCGCGTTTTCCCTCTGCGTCTATCTGGGCTCGCGCCCCGGTGTCAACCCGCGCTTTGCCGAGGCGGCCATCGAGGTCGGCGAATGGATTGGCGCGCATGGCGGCCAGCTGGTCTATGGCGGCGGCCGCTCCGGCCTGATGGGCACGGTGGCCGAAGCCACGCGCCGCGCCGGCGGCCGTGTGGTGGGCATCATTCCCCAGGCGCTGGTCGACAAGGAGCAGGCCAACCATGCCTGCGACGAACTGCATATCGTGCAGACCATGCACGAACGCAAGGCCATGATGGCCGAGCGCTGCGACGCGTTTGTGGCCCTGCCCGGCGGCATTGGCACGTTCGAGGAATTGTTTGAAGTCTGGACCTGGCGCCAGCTGGGCTACCACGACAAGCCCATCGGCCTGCTCAACACCGATGGCTATTACGACAGCCTGCTGACCTTCCTGAACACCAGCGTGCAAAGCGGGCTGATGGGCGAGTGGCAGATGGGCCTGATCGAGACCCAGAGCGATGCGGCCGTGCTGCTGCCGAACATCATCGAGGCAGCTGGCACCGCTTCCCAGACCAAGGCGCTGCGCGCGGTGATCTGAAAGACGCCCGCAGCGGAGGGAAGGTCCAGGAATGGACGTCCTGCGCTGCGGTCGCGCAGATCAGATGGCGGAAGCGTCCAGATCGCCGGTACGGATGCGCACCACGCGTTCCACCGCGGTGACGAAAATCTTGCCATCGCCGATCTTGCCGGTACGTGCCACATTGACGATGGCGTCGACGCAGCGGTCGACGTCGTCGGTGTTGACCACGACTTCGATCTTCACCTTGGGCAGGAAATCAACCACGTATTCCGCGCCGCGGTAGAGCTCGGTATGGCCTTTCTGCCGGCCAAAGCCCTTGACTTCGGTGACCGTGAGACCGGTGACGCCGCAATCGGCCAGTGCTTCGCGCACCTCTTCGAGTTTGAACGGCTTGATGACGGCGGTGATCATTTTCATGGGGAACTCCTGGATGTTGGAATACGTTGGCGCCATGCCTTGCGGCATCACGCCCGGAATTTGCTGGTGATCGGGTAGCGCCAGTCCTTGCCGAAGCTGCGGCGCGTGAGGCGCACGCCGATCGGCGCCTGGCGCCGCTTGTGCTCGTTGATCTGGATCAGCCGCGTCACACGCTCGACATCGGCGGCGGCAAAGCCTTCGGCCACGATGTCCTGCACGGACTCGTCATTTTCCATGTATCGCTGAACAATGGCGTCGAGCACCTCATAAGGCGGCAGACTGTCCTGGTCTTTCTGGTCCGGGCGCAGCTCGGCGCTGGGCGGGCGGGTGATGATGCGCTCCGGGATGGGATTGCTGCCGGTGCCGTACGGGTCGTTGGCATTGCGCCAGTTGGCCAGCGCAAACACCTGGGTCTTGACCAGGTCCTTGATCACCGCGAAGCCGCCCGCCATGTCGCCATAAAGCGTGCAGTAGCCGGTGGCCATCTCGCTCTTGTTGCCCGTGGTCAGCACCAGCGAACCGAACTTGTTGGACAGCGCCATCAGCAGCGTGCCGCGGATGCGGGCCTGGAGGTTTTCCTCGGTGGTGTCTTCGGCGCGGCCGGCGAAGTCGGCGGCCAGCGCGGCCTTGAAGGCCTCGAACTGCGGCACGATGGAAATTTCCTCGTAGGCCACGTTGACGCGCTCGGCCATGTCGCGTGCATCGATCCAGCTGATGTCGGCCGTGTAGGGCGAGGGCATCATCACCGTGCGCACCTTGTCGGCGCCCAGTGCATCGACGGCAATCGCCAGCACCAGCGCCGAATCAATGCCGCCCGACAGCCCCAGCAGCACGCCGGGAAAGCGGTTCTTGCCTATGTAGTCACGCACGCCCAGCACCAGCGCGCGCCACAGCTGCTCATGCAGGCCGGCCAGCGGCACCACCTCGCCCTGGAGCTGCAGCGCTTCATCCTGCGCAATCACTTGCAGCGCCATCAGGTCTTCCTCGAAGCCCGGGGCGCGTGCGGCAACCACGCCATCGGCGTTCAGCGCAAACGAATGGCCATCAAACACCAGTTCGTCCTGCCCGCCCACCATGTGGGCATAGACCACGGGCAAACCCGTTTCCTGCACCCGGTTGCGCAGCATGGCCTCGCGCACTGCGGGTTTGTCGCCATGGAAAGGCGAGGCATTGATCACCGCCAGCAGCTGCGCGCCAGCGGCACGCGCCTGCTGCGCCGGATCGGGCAGCCAGGCGTCTTCGCAGATCAGCAGGCCGACGCGCACGCCATCGACCTCGAACACGCAGGGCACGACGCCGGGCGTGAAATAGCGCTGCTCGTCAAACACGCCGTAATTGGGCAGGGCCTGCTTGGCGTAGCTGGTTTCAATCACGCCATCGCGCAGCACGCTGGCGGCGTTGTGGCACAACCGCGCGCCGGGCGCACGCCGCGGATGGCCAAGGACAATCGCCAGGCCCGTGAGGGCGGCCGTTTCCCGTGCTACGGTATGCACCGCCTGCTCGCAGGCATCGAGAAATGCGGGACGCAGCAGCAGGTCTTCGGCCGCATAGCCACACAGCGCGAGTTCGGGCGTGAGCAGCAGGCGCGCGCCGGCCGCATGCGCGGCGCGCGCGGCATCAATGATTTTTTGCGCATTGCCAGGCAGATCGCCCACAACAAAATTGCGCTGAGCAGTGCAGATGGAGAACGTCATGAATAGAAATCAGGCCGGCAAGGCCCATCGCAAAAGCGCTGCCCCGCGGCTTGCGGACGCCGGGAGCAGGCATGGCTGAAAGCGCAATTATCACCCGCGTGTTCACCGAGGTGCAGCAGATCCCTGCGCCGGCCTGGAATGCGCTGCTGGCGCAGCAGGCCGTGCCCACGCCTTTCATGCGCCACGAGTACCTCGCGGCGCTGGAAACCAGTGGCAGCGCGACACTGGAAACCGGCTGGCAGCCGTGCTTCGTCACGCTGTGGGAAAACGACGCACTGATCGCCGCCTGCCCGCTGTATGCCAAGAATCACTCCTCGGGCGAATATGTGTTTGACTGGGCCTGGGCCCGCGCCTATGCCGAGAATGGGCTGGAGTACTACCCCAAGGCGGTGATTGCCGTGCCATTCACGCCCGTGCCCGGCTCGCGCCTGCTGGCGCGCGACGCACAGGTGCGCGCGCTGCTGGCACGAACCGTGCGCCGCTGGGTGCAGACGCAGGATGGCTGGTCGTCGATCCATGCCCTGTTCACCGAAGACGCTGACCTCGCCGCCTGCCTGGCCGACGGCTGGATGCAGCGCGGCGGCGTGCAGTTCCACTGGAACAACCAGGCTGCGCACGCCATGGGCGCGCGCGCGCTGCGCGACTTCGATGATTTCCTCGCCCAGCTGCAGCAGGAAAAGCGCAAGAAGATCCGTCAGGAGCGGCGCAAGGTGGCCCAGGCCGGCGTGACTTTCCAGGCGCTGCGCGGCAGCGAGATCCAGGCCGGGGATTGGGATTTCTTCTACGAATGCTATGCGCGCACCTATTACGAGCATGGCAACGCCCCCTATCTGGCGCGCGAGTTCTTCACGTCCATGGCCGCGCAGATGCCAGAGAACTGGCTGCTGTTCATTGCCGCGCGCGACGGCCAGCGCATCGCCGCGAGCCTGATCGCGCTCAACGCCGCGGCGGCCGCAGGTTGCGGCGCTCCAGATGGTGTCGCCTATGGCCGTTACTGGGGCGCGCTCGAACGCGTCGACTGCCTGCACTTCGAAGCCTGTTACTACCAGCCCATCGAATGGTGCATTGCGCACGGCGTGGCGCACTTCGAGGGCGGCGCGCAAGGCGAGCACAAGATGGCGCGCGCGCTGCTGCCCACGCCCACGGCCAGCGCCCACTGGATCGCCCACCCCGGGTTTGCCGATGCCGTGGACCGGTTCCTCGAGCGCGAAGGCGCGGGCGTGCAGGCCTATCTGGAGGAGTTGCACGCCCACAGCCCGCTGCGCCAGCCGGGCGTCGGCGCAGCTTAGAAGCTTTCCCAGTCGTCGCTGGCCTGCGGCGCGGGCGGGCGCGCGGCCGGTGCCCGGGCAATCTGCGGCGCCGGCGCGCGCACCGTGCCGGTGGCAGGCCGCTGGGCCGGCAGCACGCCGCGCGCGGGCGCTGGCTTGGGCGCGGCGCTGTAAGTCGCCGGGGCAACCGGCGCGGCCACCTGGCCTGGGTTCAGCCGGAACACCGCCACCGTTTGCACCAGCTCCTGCGCCTGGCGCTGCAGGCTGTCGGCCGCGGCCGCGCTTTCCTCGACCAGGGCCGCGTTCTGCTGCGTCGCCTGGTCCATCTGCGTAATTGCCTCGCCCACCTGCGCCACGCCCGTGCTCTGCTCGCTGCTGGCCGCGCTGATCTCGCCCATGATGTCCGTGACGCGGCGGATCGCCCCCACCACCTCGGTCATGGTCGAGCCGGCCAGATCGGCCTGCTGCGTGCCCTGTTCCACGCGCTCCACGCTGGCCGTGATCAGCGCCTTGATTTCCTTGGCGGCATCGGCCGAGCGCTGCGCCAGGCTGCGCACTTCGCTGGCCACCACGGCAAAGCCCCGGCCCTGCTCGCCGGCGCGCGCGGCTTCCACAGCCGCGTTCAGCGCCAGGATATTGGTCTGGAAGGCAATGCCATCGATCACGCCGATGATGTCGGCAATCTTGCGGCTGCTGTCGTTGATGCCCTTCATGGTGCCGACCACCTGGGCGACGACATCGCCACCCTGCACCGCCACCGCCGAGGCATTGAGCGCGAGCTGGTTGGCCTGGTGCGCGTTGTCGGCGTTCTGGCGCACCGTGGAGCCGAGCTGCTCCATCGAGGCCGCGGTCTGCTCCAGCGCGCTGGCCTGCTCCTCGGTGCGGCCCGACAGGTCGCTGTTGCCCGAGGCAATCTGCGAGCTGGCCGTGGCCACGGCTTCGGAACCCTGGCGCACATGCGCGACGATGTTGCGCAGATTGGCCTGCATTTCGGCCAGGCCGCGCAGCATCTGCGCGGTCTCGTCGTTGCCCGCGGCATCGATGTTCGACGTCAGGTCACCATTGCGGATCGCCTCGGCGACTTCGGCCGCGCGGTGAATGGGGCCGGTGATGGAACGCTTGGTCAGCGTCGCCAGCAGCAGGCCCAGCAGCAAGGCCAGCGCCGCGCCCGCGGTCAGGGTCACCTGGCTCGCCGTGGCCGATTCGGCCGCCGCGGTCTGCACCTCGGCCAGGTTCCTGGCGGCGTCGTTGGCCACATCGACCACGGCCTTGAGGTAGTTGTCGGCCAGCGGCCGCAGTTCGTTGTCCAGGGCCTGGGTGATGTCGTCGCCCTGGGCCTGGCGCTTTTGCAGCCCGGCGCGGAAATCCGAATAGGTCTTGCGCTGCCGTGCCACATCGGCCATCAGGGCCTGGCCCTTGCTGTCCTGCATCATGGCTTCGAGCTGCTTCTGGGCCTGGCTGACGCTTTCGGTGGCCGCGGCCATATCCTTGCGCAAGGCCGCCAGGTACACCGGATCGCTGCTGCGCATCAGCGCGGAAGTGCGCACCCAGTTGGCTTCGATGAACGAGGCCCAGCGCTGCGCCAGCAGGCTGCGCTGCATTTCCACCGTGGCAATCGCCTGGTTGGCCTCCTTGAGGGCTTCCAGGCGCCAGACGCCCATGCCCGCAATGGCTGCGGTGATCAACAGCAGCACGGAAAACGCCAGCGTAAGCCGGGTGCCGATCTTCAAATGGGCGTAGCGCATGATTCTTGTCTCGCGTGAATCGTCCCGGTATTGCCATGCAGTCCGAGATCTGTCTCATCAAGTGGGATGCGCACAGCGGCGCAAACGGAAATTCCCCGGGCGGGTAAACGTCCGGGCCAGGGTGCGGTATTAAGCCACCGCCGCCTTGAGCAGGCCCATGTCTGCCGAGCTCAGCAGCGCTTCGATGTCCATGACGATCAGCATGCGCTCCTCGATGGTGGCAATGCCTTTGATGAAGGCTTCATCAACCTGGGACTGGAACTGTGGCGTGGGGCGGATGGCATCCAGCGCTAGATTCACCACATCGGCCACCGAGTCGACAACCACGCCCAGCACCGTGTCGGCGACGTTGAGGATGATCACGACGGTGAACGGCGTGTACTCGACCGTAGCGCAGCCGAGCTTCATGCGCAGATCGACGATGGGCACGATCACGCCGCGCAGGTCGACCACGCCCTTGATGAAATCGGGCGCGTGCGCAATGCGCGTGGGCGTCTCATAGGAACGGATCTCCTGCACCCGCAGGATGTCGATGCCGTACTCTTCCTGGCCCAGCTGGAAGGTCAGGAATTCGGCCCTGGCCACCTGGGCCGTGGTCGAGCTACGCGAGCGCAGCGCGCCGGAAGAGGAAAAGTTCGAAAGCATGGGGGCTCGCTTGGGTTGAATGCCGGGGGTGCGGGCAATAGCACCCGCACCGCCGAATTACATATTGTCACTAAAAACCGCGGCATAGCCGCACAAAGGGGCTTCGCGGGTCAGAAGGTCTCCCAGTCGCTGTCCGAGGAGGCGGTGCGTACGGGCAGCGCCGGCTTGTCCAAAGCAGCCGGGGCCGTCGCAGCGCGCGCAGCCAGCGCGGCAGGTGCCGGCGCGCGCGGCGCTGCGGGCAGATCGGCACGGGCCTGGCGCACGGCGGCGGGCACAGCGGTGGCCGCTGGTGCCGGCTCGGACCGGGTGACTGCGGCCGTGCTGCCCTGGGCCAGACGGAACACCGCCACCGCCGCGACCAGCTGCTGCGCCTGGCGCTGCAGGCTGTCGGCCGCGGCCGCGCTTTCCTCGACCAGGGCGGCGTTCTGCTGCGTCGCCTGGTCCATCTGCGTGATTGCCTCGCCCACCTGCGCCACACCCGTGCTCTGCTCGCTGCTGGCAGCGCTGATCTCGCCCATGATGTCCGTGACGCGGCGAATCGCGCCCACCACCTCGGTCATGGTTTCGCCGGCCAGATCGGCCTGCTGTGTGCCCTGCTGCACGCGCTCCACGCTGGCCGTGATCAGCGCCTTGATTTCCTTGGCGGCGTCGGCCGAGCGCTGCGCCAGGCTGCGCACTTCGCTGGCCACCACGGCAAAGCCCCGGCCCTGCTCGCCGGCGCGTGCGGCTTCCACGGCGGCGTTCAGCGCCAGGATATTGGTCTGGAAGGCAATGCCGTCGATCACGCCGATGATGTCGGCAATCTTGCGGCTGCTGTCGTTGATGCCCTTCATGGTGCCGACCACCTGGGCCACGACATCGCCGCCCTGCACCGCCACCGCCGAGGCGTTGAGCGCCAGTTGGTTGGCCTGGCGCGCGTTGTCGGCGTTCTGGCGCACGGTGGAGCCGAGCTGCTCCATCGAGGCCGCGGTCTGCTCCAGCGCGCTGGCCTGCTCCTCGGTGCGGCCCGACAGGTCGCTGTTGCCCGAGGCGATCTGCGCGCTGGCCGTGGCCACGCCCTCGGCATTGCCGCGCACGCTGTTGACGGTCTGCACCAGGCTGCCCTGCATGCGCTGCAAGGCCTTGAGCAGATCGCCCATTTCGTCACCATTGCCCGAGGCAATGCGCTGCGCCAGATCGCCCTGGGCAATGTGATTGGCCGCATCGACCGCTTCGCGCGCCGGGCGCACCACGGAGCGCGTCACCAGCGCGCCAAAAAAGGCCGCGATCAGTGCGCTCAGGGCCACGCCGGCCACCAGCCAGACGCGGGCCGTATCGTAAGCCGCGCCCGCGGCCTGCTGGGCGCTCCTGGCGCGTTGCTGGCTCATCTGATTGAGCCGGCCCACGGTTTCGGCCAGCGCCACGAAAGCCGCCTCCGAGGCGCCGTTGTAGAGATTGGTGACGGCGTCGCCCAGCAGTGCATCCTGCTCGAGAACGCTGTAATCCTTGTCCTTGGCGGCCTGGAGCAGCGCCTGGTGGCTGTTGACATAGGTCTCGCGCTCGGCGCGATATTGGCCCATCAGCGCGCGCTCCTCCTCGTCGTGCTCCAACGCTTCGAAGGAGCGCTCCGCCGTCTCCAGCAGCTCCATCACCGCCGGCATGCGCGATGCCAGGCCCGTGACTTCCTCCTGGCTGGTCGCCGAGAGCAGGCCTGCATCCAGGCGCCGCAGCCGGTTCCATTGCACGCGCATGTCACCGGTATCCGACACGCTCTGCAGCGCATGGCCGCCAAGATAGCGCGCCGTTGCATTGATGTTCTGCAGCTGCCACAGCGCCAGCCCGCCCACGCCCACCGTCAACAACACCATCAGAAAAAACCCCAGCCCCAGCTTCACTCCCAGGCGCATATCAGCCAACTTCATGTGTATCTCTCTTTGAATGCCATCCCCTCATCCGCCGGCGCGCGGCGCTGTGGCCGCTGCCGGGCGGATGCCCCAAAACAAAACAGCGTGCTGCCATTGCTGACAGCACGCTGTGCTCGCTGCGCCGATATGCCGGCGCGCACGCGCGTCTCGCCAGGGGCTCGAAGCGCATGCTGCGGACCATCAGGCCTTGTAATTGGCGATGCCGTCGACGACTTCCTTCTTCGCCGCATCCACGCCTTGCCAGCCCTGGACCTTGACCCACTTGCCCTTTTCCAGGTCCTTGTAGTGTTCGAAGAAGTGCGAGATCTGCGCCAGCGTGATTTCGGGCACGTCGGCGATCGACTCGATCTTGGCGTACTGCGGCAGGATCTTGGCGGTGGGCACGGCCAGCACCTTGCCGTCGACGCCGGCTTCGTCTTCCATCATCAGGATGCCCAGCGCGCGGCAGGGAACCACCACGCCCGGGGGCAGCGGGAACGGGGTCATCACCAGCACGTCGACCGGATCGCCGTCACCCGACAGGGTCTTGGGCACATAGCCGTAGTTGGTGGGGTAGTGCATGGCCGTGGTCATGAAGCGGTCGACAAAGATCGCGTCCGATTCCTTGTCCACTTCGTACTTGATGGGGTGGGCGTTTGCCGAGATTTCAATGACCACGTTGAACGTGTCGGGGGCGTTCTTGCCAGGAGTGACTTTTTCGAAGGACATGATGGTTGGGAAGTTGATTGAAATGAGCGGCCCATGGCGGGATTGGCCGTGATTTTAGGCGCAGCCCCGGGCTCTGGCGGCAAATAGGCCCGTGCGCGCAGCAGGTTGCGGCGCCCGCCCACCGCAGGATCAGGGTTTTCACATGCCAGAAAACCGCGCAGGCATGCGTCAATACGCGGGTGCCCATCCTCTGTCATGCCAGTCGAGATGCCGACACAAGCGCCCTCACCCCTCTTTTCGCCGCTGCTGCCAGAGCATCTGATCATCCTGCGATCGGGCCGCTGGTTCCATGCACTGCCGCCCGCCCTGTCCCAGCAGCTCACGCAGCTGGCCCGGGTGCAGCAGCTGGCGCCCGGCGAGGCCGTGTTCCGCCGCGGCGATGCACCCGGCGGACTGTACGCCGTGCTGCGCGGCACGCTGTGCATTGCCAGCGCCAGCGCCAGCGCCATGGAGGGCAGCGGCACGCGCGGTGCGCTGCTGACGCTGCTGGAATCACCGGCCTGGTTTGGCGAGCTGTCGCTGTTCGAGCCGGCCGCGCATTCGCACGAGGTGTATGCCCTGGGGCCGAGCAGCGTGCTGCAAGTGCCGCTGGAACCGCTGCTGCAATGGCTGGAGCAGCACCCCCAATACTGGCGCCCGCTGGCGCTGCTGGTCACTCTCAAGCTGCGCCAGGCGCTCAACACCCTCGAAGACCAGTCGGTGCTGGCCGCGCCACAGCGGCTGGCGCGCCGGCTGGTGACGCTGGCCGAGGACTACGGCCTGCGCCTGGACAGCACCCAGTCACGGCGCATGCTGCATCTGTCGCAGGAGCAGCTCGCGCGCATGCTGGCGCTGTCGCGCCAGACCACCAATCAGATACTGCAGGAATTGCAGCAGCGCGGCGTGATTCGCCTGTACCGCGGCAAGCTGGAAATACTGGACCTGCCGCGGCTGCGTGAAAGCGGGCTGGGCGCGCCGCCGCCCGCCTGCTGAGCGCACGCCGGCATGCGCCTGCACCCGCCCAGGCGTGCGCAGGTGCTTGCCTGCGCGCCGAATGTTCGCTACGGTCGGAGCATCCGGCAGCTGCACCGCAGCGCCCGCTCCCGAAGATCCACGATGCCACTGACCGAAATCCCCGACCGCACGCCGCAGCATCTGCGCGATGTGCGCTACCGCAGCTTCTCCCGCCCCGACGGCCTGTGGGACATCGAAGGCGAACTGCACGACAGCAAGGCGGCCGATCAGGTCTTCCACGGCAACCGCCATGTGCCCGCTGGCACGGCCATCCACCACATGTGGATACGCGCCACCGTCGATACGACGCTGCAGGTGCAGGCCATCGAAGTGGCCATGGATTCGCATCCGCTGGGCCACTGCCCCGAAGCGTCGGCTGCGCTGCAGCGCATGGTCGGCTGCAAGATGGGCCGGGGCTGGCGCAAGGCCATCCAGGAAAACCTCGGCGGCGTCGCCAGTTGCACCCATTTGCGCGAGCTGCTGTTCAACATGGCCACGGCCGCGTTCCAGTCCATGCCCGGCGTGTTTGCCAAGGGCGATCCCGATCAGCCCCCCAGCCACCTGGGCCAGTGCCTGGGCTGGGATTTCAACGGCCCGGGCGTTGCCCGGTACTACCCGCAGTTCGTTCACTGGCATGCCGGACCGCGCGCCGCGCCAGCCGCGGACACGCCGCTGCCCGTGGCGCCGAAAAACGCCTGAACCGACCAGGGCATGCCTGCGTTGCGGGCCATCCAACGCCCGGATACGGCAAAATACCCCCATGGCTGCACGAGTGATTCCCCTGGTAGACGAACGCACAGCGGCCTTTTCGGCGACTGTGCCGCGGCTCTCCTTTCCCCCCACTGGTCATTTGCTCGATCAATGGGGCCGGCCGCTGCGTGATCTGCGCATCAGCGTCACCGATCGCTGCAATTTCCGCTGCCAGTACTGCATGCCCAAGGAAGTCTTCGACAAGGACTACCGCTATCTGCCGCACAGCGCACTGCTGAGTTTCGAGGAAATCACCCGCCTGGCGCGGCTGTTTCTCGCGCATGGCGTGCGCAAGATCCGCCTCACGGGCGGCGAGCCCCTGCTGCGCAAGCATCTCGAGGCCTTGGTGGAGCAGGTCGCGGCGCTGCGCACCGCCGAGGGCCTGCCCGCCGACCTGACGTTGACCACCAATGCCTCGCTGCTGGCACGCAAGGCGCGCGCGCTCAAGGACGCGGGCCTGAACCGCATCACCGTGAGCCTGGACGCCATGGATGACGCCGTGTTCCGCCGCATGAACGATGTCGACTTTGGCGTGAGCGAGGTGCTCCAGGGCATAGCGGCCGCGCAGGCCGTGGGCTTCGAGCGCATCAAGGTCAACATGGTGGTGCAGCGCGGCACCAATGACGAGCAGATCCTGCCGATGGCGCGCTTTTTCCGCGGCACCGGTGTGGCGCTGCGCTTCATTGAATACATGGATGTGGGCGCCACCAACGGCTGGTGCATGGACCAGGTCCTGCCTTCGGCCCAGGTGCGCGAGCGCCTGCAGTCCGAATTCGCACTGGTGCCGCTGGCTGCAGCCAGCATTGGCGAAACCGCGGCGCGCTGGGGCTACGCAAATGCGCGCGGCGAATACGACCCGGCGCTGGGCGAAGTCGGCTTCATCAGCAGCGTCACCGAAGCCTTCTGCGGCGACTGCAACCGCGCGCGGCTGTCGACCGAAGGCAAGCTCTATCTGTGCCTGTTTGCCTCGCAAGGCTGGGACCTGCGCAGCCTGCTGCGCGATGGCGCCAGCGACGCCGAACTGGCCGCCGCCATTGCCCCGCTGTGGCAGCAGCGCAGCGACCAGTACTCGCAGCTGCGCGCCAGCCTGCCGGCTGCCGCCGCTGCGGCCGGCCCGGGCCGGCGCATCGAGATGAGCTACATCGGTGGCTGACGCCCGCCGCCGCGACGACATCACCGGCCTGGTGCTGGCCGGTGGCCGCGGCAGCCGCATGGGCGGTGTGGACAAGGGCCTGCAGCCGTTTCGCGGCCTGCCGCTGGCCCAGCATGCGCTGCGGCGGCTCGCGCCCCAGGTCGGACACTGCCTGATCAATGCCAACCGCCATGCCGAGCGCTATGCCGAGTTCGGCGTGCCGGTCTGGCCCGATGGCCTGGCCGATTACGCCGGGCCGCTGGCCGGCTTTCTGTGCGGGCTGACGCACTGCACCACCCCCTGGCTGCTCACCGTGCCCTGCGATAGCCCGCTGTTTCCGCGCGACCTCGCGCAGCGCCTGGCACAGGCGGCAACCGAGAACCACGCCGAAATCGTCTTTGCGGCCGGCCTGGAGACCGATGGCCAGGGCCGAACGCGCTGGCGCGACCAGCCGGTTTTCTGCCTGCTGCAGACCGCGCTGCTGCCCAGCCTGCAGCACTACACTGCCCAGGGCGGGCGCAAGATCGACACCTGGGCCCATGCCCAGCGCTGCGTCAGCGTGGCCTTTGACCAGCCCGCGGACGATATGCGCGCATTTGCCAACGCCAATACCCTGGAAGAATTGCACGCTCTGGAACAGCTCCCATGACATTCCCACCGACCCTGCAGGAAATTGCCGCACGGCTTGAAGGCTACGACCCCGAAGCGCTGGAGGTGACCAAGGCCCAGGACTTTCTGCGCGCGTTCGTGCCACGGGCTCCCGAAGGCATTGAAGTCCTGCCACTGGGCGCGGCGCTGGGCCGGGTGCTGGCGCAGGATCTGATCTCGCCGATCAACGTGCCCGCGCACGACAACTCCGCGATGGACGGCTACGCGTTTGCCGGCAGCGCGCTGCAGCCCGGCCGCAGCCTGCGCCTGCGCATTGCCGGCCGGGCGCAGGCGGGCACGGCCTGGCAGCAGGCGCTGCAGCCCGGCGAATGCCTGCGCATCATGACGGGCGCGGTCATGCCCGCGGGCGCGGACACCGTGGTGCCGCAGGAACTGGTCACGCTCGATGGCGATACGCATATCGCCCTGCCCGCCGATCTGCTGCAGCCCGGTGCCAACCGCCGCCGCTGCGGTGAAGATCTGCAGCAAGGCAGCGTGGCGCTGGCGGCCGGCGAACGCCTGGCGCCCGCGGCACTGGGCCTGCTGGCCAGCCTGGGGCTGGCCGAAGTGCGCGTCTTTCGCCGGCTGCGCGTGGCGTATTTCTCCACCGGCGATGAAATTCTCAGCCCTGGCGAGGCACCGCGCGCGGCCGCGGTCTACGACAGCAACCGCCACACCATCTGCGCGCTGCTGCGCCGGCTCGACGTGGAAGTCATCGATGGCCCGCCCGTGGGCGACGACCCGGCGCAACTCGAAGCCACGCTGATACGCGCCGCGCAGCAGGCCGATGCCGTGATCACCAGCGGCGGCGTGAGCACCGGCGATGCCGACCATTTGCGCCCCTTGCTGCAGCGCCTGGGCGAAGTCGCGTTCTGGCGCATCGCGATGCGCCCCGGCCGGCCGCTGGCCCTGGGCCGGCTGAATCCCGGCAGCACGCCCGCGCTGCTGTTTGGCCTGCCCGGCAACCCGGTCGCGGCCATGGTGGCCTTCATCGCGCTGGTGCGCCCGGCCCTGCTGCAGATGATGGGCTGCCGCGCGCGGCCACAGCCGCTGCTGCAGGCCGTCAGCAGCGAAACCCTGCGCAAGCGCCCGGGCCGAAGCGAATACCAGCGCGGTATCGTCAGCCTTGGCGCCGACGGCCGGCTGCAGGTGCGCACCACCGGCAACCAGGGCTCGGGCGTGCTCAGCTCCATGCTGCAGGCCAATGGCTTGATCGTGCTGCACCACGAGCAGGGCACGGTGCAGGCCGGCGAGCCGGTCGACGTGCTGATGTTCGACGGCGTGATCTGAGCGCACAGAACGCGGCCAGATCGGCATAATCTTGCGTTCACCGCTGCCCTGCCGTTGCAGCGGCACCGCATTTTTGCCACCCCGCTCAAGGGCACGACAGGATCTGCATGCGTTTTCCTCCGCCCTCTGCACCCCTGTCTGCCGATTCGCCGGAACTGCTGCCCGCCGTGCTGCAGGCCATGGAGCAGGCGTCCAATGCCGTGCTCATCACCCGTGGCGCCAACGATGACCATCGCATTGTCTATGCCAATCCCGCGATGTGTGAGATGTCCGGCTACGCGGCGCACGAGCTGCTCGGAAGCAATGCCCGCATGCTGCAGGGCGCGCAGACCTCGAGCGAAGTCATCGCCGAGCTGCGCAGCTGCCTGGCCGAAGGCCGCTTCTTTCGCGGCTCGACCTACAACTACCGCAAGGACGGCACACCCTACCTGCTGGAATGGAACATCTCCCCGGTGCGCGATGGCAGTGGCTGCATCACGCATTTCGTCTCGACCCAGCATGACCTGAGCGCGCTGGCCAAGGCCCAGGCATCGACCGACATCTTCGCGCGCGCGCTCGACGCCACCAGCGACGGGGTGCTGATCTGCAGCCAGCATGGCCTGATTGAGTTCGCCAACCAGGGCTACGAGAAGATCACCGGCCTGCGCGCCAGCGATCTGATCGGGCGCGAGCGCGCGGCGGTGCGCTCCGGCGGCCACGGCCGTCCATGCCGCGCTCTGGGCGCGGCTCAAGCGCGGTCACCCGGTGCGCGAGGTCTTTATCCATCTGCGCGCCGATGGCACGCAAGTGCATTGCGAGGAAAGCAGTTCGCCGCTGCGCAACCGCCAGTCCCAGATCACCCACTACGTGAGCATTGCCAGGGACGTCACTGCGCGCGTGCTGTCCGAGCGTGCCTTTCGCGAGCAGATGCAGCGCGACAGCCTGACCGGCACGCTGACGCGCACCTCGGGCAGTCTGCACCTGGAAGATGCCGTCGCCCAGGCACGCGCCCTGGGCATGCCGCTGGCCTTGGCGCTGGTCGACGTCGACAAGTTCAAGCAGGTCAACGACCGCTTCGGCCATGCGACCGGCGACAAGGCACTGGCCAGCGTTGCCCATGCCCTGACCGCCTGCCTGCGCGCCGGCGACAAGATCATCCGCTGGGGCGGCGAGGAATTCCTGCTGGTGATGCCAGGCTGCGACCTGGCCGGCGCCGTGGCCACGCTGGAGCGCTGCCGGCACGCGGTGCGCACGGCCGGCGCGCAGTTGCTGGCGCTGCCGATCACCATTTCGGCGGGCGTGGGCATGCTCCAGCCTGGTCAGGATTTGGCGCCTGCCATTGAACGCATCGACCAGTTGCTGTACCGTGCCAAGGAAGAGGGCCGCGACCAGGTCCGCGTGGTCGATGCCGATAGGCACTGAGCATGCGGCACGCGGGCCAGCCATCATTTCAAAGGAATTGCGCCATGACCTACCAGAGCCAGCATCTTGCCCAGAACCCCGCGATCGCCGACGTCGAGGCCTTGCGCGGCAATGCGGTGCTGGAGTTCGGCACCGCCTGGTGCGGCCACTGCCAGGGCGCGCAGGGGCTGATCCGCGAGGCGCTGGCCGGACGCGACGACGTGCAGCATCTGAAAGCCGAGGACGGCTCGGGCCGGCCGCTGGGCCGCCACTACCGCGTCAAGCTCTGGCCCACGCTGATCTTCCTGCGCGACGGCCAGGAGGTCGGCCGCAGCGTGCGCCCGCAGAATGCGGCCACGCTGGCAGCTGAATTGGCCAAACTACCCGCGGCTTGAAGACGCTTCAGCGTCGACCCAGCGCTTTTTCCACGCCGTGGTTGGCCAGCATGTCGGCGCGCTCGTTGCCCGGATCACCCGCATGGCCGCGCACCCAGCGCCAGTCGATGCGGTGGCCGCCGCTGCTGACCAGCGCGTCCAGCTTCTGCCACAGCTCCACATTCTTCACCGGTTCCTTGGAAGCCGTGCGCCAGCCCTTGGCCTTCCAGCCATGGATCCATTCGGTGATGCCCTTGAGCACATACTGGCTGTCGATGAACAGCGTCACGTCGCAGGGCCGCTTGAGCGCGGCCAAGGCCTCGATCACGGCCTGCAGTTCCATGCGGTTGTTGGTGGTGCCCAATTCGCCGCCAAACAATTCCTTTTCCATCGCTCCGGCGCGCATCAGCACGCCCCAGCCGCCCGGTCCGGGGTTGCCCTTGCAGGCCCCATCGGTATAGATCACAACTTGATTCAACGTTTTTCCCTCTAGATTTTTTTGTTGCTGCGGTGCGCCAGCGGCGCGGCGGCGGCAGTCGGCTGCGGGCGCTGGCGCCACACCGGCCCGAGCAGGCGCATGCCCGGCACGCGCTTGGTGGCGACCACGCAGTAGACGCCCCCGAGTATGGGCCACGCGCGCTCGCCCAAGGGGTCCATCCAGCCCCAGCGCTGATGCCACTGCGCGGATTGCACCGCCGGGCGGTGGCAGCCGAACTCCACGGCCTGCACATCCAGCGCCAGCAGCCGCAGCCAGTCGCGCAGCCGCCAGTAGCCGATGGCACGGTGCACATCGGGCAGGCGCGTGCCGCGCGGCGTGAACGCCGACTGCATTCCCCACCAGCTTGCAGGGTTGATGCCGAAGATCACCACCCGCCCTTCGGGCACCAGCACGCGCGCCACTTCGCGCAGCGCGCCATGCGGGTCGGGCGTGGCCTCCAGCGTATGCGGCAACACCAGCAGATCGAGGCTGGCTTCGGCAAACGGCAGCGCCGACGGCTCGAGCACGGCATGCACCGGCCAGTCCGCCTGGGCCGCAGCCGCCGCGTCGGTGGATTCCACGGCCAGCCAGCGCTGCGGCATGCGGTTGGCGCGCAAGCCCTGTAGCATAGGCAGCCCCAGCTGCAAGCTATGGTAGCCAAACACATCCGCCACGGCCTCATCGCAGCGCTGCTGCTCCCAATCGAGCAGGTAGCGCCCGGTGGGCGAATGGAGCCACTGGTGCATCCCTATAATTTTGTCGCTCATGAACCTGTTGCCGCTGCCCGCTTTTTCTGACAACTACATTTGGATGCTGCACGACGGCCGCCAGGCCCTGGTCATAGACCCGGGCGAGGCGGCCCCGGTGTTCGCGGCCTTGGAGCGTCACGCGCTCCAGCTGCAGGCCATTCTAATCACGCACCATCACAACGATCATGTCGGCGGCGTGGCGGCGCTGCGCGCGGCCACCGGCGCGCCGGTCTGGGGTCCGGCGCGCGAGACCCTGCCCGAGCCCGTGACCCGGGTGCAGGGCGGCGACCAGGTCGACCTGCTGGGTGGCCCCTGGCAGGTGATAGACGTACCCGGCCACACCGCCGGCCATATCGCCTATTTCAGCAACGCCGGCCCCGAGCCGTTGCTGTTTTGCGGCGACACGCTGTTTTCGGGCGGCTGCGGCCGGCTGTTCGAGGGCACGCCCGCGCAGATGCAGCAGTCGCTGGACGCGCTGGCCGCGCTGCCCGACGCGACCCAGGTCTGCTGCGCGCATGAGTACACACTTTCTAACCTGCGCTTTGCGCGCGCGGTGGAACCAAACAATGCGGCGCTGCTCCACCACATGGAGCATTGCCAGGCGCTGCGCGCCCAAGGCCTGCCGACGCTGCCTTCCAGCATCGCGCTGGAGCGCAGCATCAATCCCTTTCTTCGTACGCGCGACAGCGCGGTGGCCGCAGCCGCCCACCGCCATGACGCGCGTATCCATCCGCAGCAGGCCCATGAGGTGCTGGCGGCATTGCGTGCCTGGAAAAACGATTTCTGATGAATTTTCTCTATCCTGTCCTGCTCAGCAGCGCGCTATTTCTTGCCGGCTGCGCCACCGTCACACCCGATACATCGAGCGCCGAGCCCGAATCCAGCGCCAGCCACACGCCGCAATACCCGAACGGCACGCTGAGCCCGCTGCTGTCGACCCAGGTGACGACACCTGGCGTGGCCTCGCTGTCGGCACCGGCCGACCTGTGGGACCGCATCCGGCGCGGCTTTGCCATGCCCGACCTGGACCATGAACTGGTGCAGGACCGCGAGCAGTGGTATGCGAGCCGGCCCGACTACATCCTGCGCATGACCGAGCGCTCGAGCAAATACCTGTTCCACATCGTCGAGGAACTCGAGCGCCGCGGCATGCCGACTGAACTGGCACTGCTGCCCTATATCGAGAGCGCCTTCAACCCGCAGGCCGTGTCCAGCGCCAAGGCCGCGGGCATGTGGCAGTTCATGCCCGCCACCGGCACCTATTTCGATCTGAAGCAGAACGTCTTCCGCGACGACCGCCGCGATGTGCTGGCCTCGACGCGCGCTGCGCTCGACTACCTGCAAAAGCTCTACGGCATGTTTGGCGACTGGCATCTGGCCCTGGCCGCCTACAACTGGGGCGAAGGCAGCGTCGGCCGGGCGATTGCGCGCAACCGCAAGGCCGGCCTGGGCATCAGCTATTCAGAGCTCAACATGCCGGCCGAAACCCGGCTCTATGTGCCCAAGCTGCAGGCCGTGAAGAACATCGTCAACACGCCCGACGCCTTCCGCGCCGAGCTGCCGCTGATCGAGAACCACCCCTACTTTCAGCCCGTGGACATCAAGCGCGACATCGACGTCGAACTCGCGGCCAAGCTGGCCGACGTGACGCCGGCCGATTTCCGCGCGCTCAATCCTTCGCTGAGCCGACCGGTGATCTTTGCCGCGGGCACGCCGCAGATCCTGCTGCCCTGGGACAACGCCAAGGTCTTCCAGCGCAACCTCGCCGCCTACGACCAGGGCCAGTACTCGAGCTGGACCGTCTGGACCGTGCCCTCGACGCTCACCGTGGCCGATGCCGCGCAGCGCGTGGGCATGAGCGAGGAAGGCCTGCGCACGCTCAACAACATTCCGCCGCGCATGGTGATCAAGGCCGGCTCGGCGCTGATGGTGCCGCGCACCGCAAGCACGCTGACCGATGTCTCGAGCCAGGTGGCCGACAACGGCCATATGTCGTTGGCGCCCGAGATCGTCACCCGCCGCACCACCGTGCGGGCACAAAAGCGCGACACCCTGGCCAGTCTGGCCAGCCGGCACCGCGTCAGCGTTGCCAATCTCGCCGACTGGAATGATCTCAAGGTCGGCTCGGCCATCAAGGCCGGTCAGTCCATCGTGCTGTTCGTGCCGCTGCGCGGGACCTCGGTCACTCCCTCGCGCCCGCGCGCCGGCAAGGTCGCGGTCACTGCGCGTGCCAAGGCCCCGGCGCAGACCAGCAAAAAAGGCGGCACGCCCGCGAAGGTGAAGAAGCGCTAATTCAGTTCAGCGGTAGCCGAGGAACAGTATCCACACGTTCACCAGCATGCCGGCCGCCCAGACCATGCTGCGTGCCGTGGCCTTGTCGGCCACATACAGCGCGATGTAGACGCCGCGCAGCAGCACGAACAGCACCGCCAGCAGATCGAGCCACGGCTGCGCCGCGCCCAGCTGGTGGGCGATCACCACGGCGCCAATGAAGAACGGCAGGGCCTCGAAGCTGTTGGCCTGGGCCGCATTGGCGCGCGCCTGCACGCCGGTCTGCTGCTGCAGCCAGGCACGTGGATCATGGTTGTCGAAACCGCCCTGCTCTTTCGAGCGGCCCATGCCGCCGCTCTTGGCGATGTAGGCGCAGACCATGGGCAAGATCGCGGCAATCAATACGCACCAGTAGGCAAGGGTGAAGTCGTTGGTCATGGGATGTCTCCTGTAACGTTGCGACGCGGTTTCAGCGCCGGTCGGACAGCGCATGGGCAATCGTGCCCAGATCCACATATTCCAGTTCACTGCCCACGGGCACGCCACGCGCCAGCCGCGTCACATGTACGCCGCGGCTCTTGAGCGCCTCGCTGATCGCATGCGCCGTGGCCTCGCCTTCGGCGGTGAAGCTGGTGGCAAGAATCACTTCCTGCACGCCGTCGTCGCCGGTGCGCTCGAGCAGCTCGGGCAGCCCCAGGTCGCGCGGGCCCACGCCATCGAGCGGCGACAGCCGGCCCATCAACACATAGTAGCGGCCCTGGTAGGCACCGGTGCGCTCCATCGCCGCCAGGTCGGCCGGCGTCTCCACCACGCACAGGCGCGCCGTGTCGCGGCTTTCATCCTGGCAGATCGCGCACAGCCGGCCCACGGTGAAGGTGTGGCACTTCTCGCAGTGCTGCACCGCCTGCAGCGCCGTGTCGAGCGCGCGCGCGATCTGCTGCGCCCCCTCGCGGTCGCGCTGCAGCAGTTGATAGGCCATGCGCTGCGCCGACTTGACGCCCACGCCGGGCAGGCGCCGCAAGGCCTGGATCAGATCATCGAGCGGATGTACATCGGTAACGGCCATGGATTCTCCAGCAGGCACGGAAAAAAAAGACCTGCACTCGGCAGGTCACGGGATTGATGTCACCAGGAGGCATCTGACCGCCGGATCTGTCAACAAGCCATGTTGCTATACCCTTGAAACAGGCGTGCCCCAGCTCAGGGGCAGCGAGGAAGGGCCGCCCCGCACCGAGGCTGCCGTCCCTAGCCGGGCGCCCCCCTCCACCGAAGGTTGAGAGGGGGATACGGCGACAGCCGCTCAGGGGGTGCTTCAGGTCAGAAGGGGAATTTCATGCCGCCCGGAAGGCCTGGCATGCCGGCAGTCAGCTTGCCCATCTTTTCCTGGGAAGTCTCCTCGGCCTTGCGCACCGCGGCGTTGAACGCGGCAGCCACCAGGTCTTCGAGCATGTCCTTGTCTTCGGCCAGCAGGCTGGGGTCTATGGTCACGCGCTTGACATCGTGCTTGCAGGTCATCAGCACCTTGACCAGGCCGGCGCCGGATTCGCCCTCGACCTCGACATGGGCCAGTTCGTCCTGGGCCTTCTTCAGGTTGTCCTGCATGGCCTGGGCCTGCTTCATGAGACCGGCGAGTTGTCCTTTGTTGAACATGTTTCTTCCTTTTGAGTGGGTTTAAGCGGGTTTGATACTACCCGGCACAATGCGCGCGCCATGCTCGCGCATCAAGGTTTGCACCAGGGGGTCGTTCATCACGATTTCTTCGGCCAGGCGCTGGCGCTGCTGCGCCGCGGCGGCATTGCGCCGCGCGGGCGTGTCGGTCACAGCACCGATCTCCACGCTCAGCTGCTGCGCCAGGCCCGCCTCGGCCAGCGCCGCGCGCAGGCGCTCACGCGCCGTGGCCTGGTTCAGCGACTGGCGCTGCACGCACAGCGTCCAGTGGTCGCCGTCGCAGCCCATGAGCTGCGACTGCAGCGCGAGTTCGCGCACCAACGCGGTGATGGCCTCGCTGGCAATCAACTGCTGCACGGCGGCAAACCAGCGGTCACCTTCGGGGGTGGTCGGCACCGGCTCGCCCGAAGGCTCGGACGGCGTCCAGGCCGCGCGGGGCGCGGGTTCGGGTTCGGGTTCGGGTTCGGGAGCTGGTGCCACAGCTGGGCGCGGTGCGACGCGCGCCGCGGCGGCGGCCGGGGCGGCTTCGGGCATGGTCTCCCAGGGCGGCACTTCATGCGGCGCAAATTCAACGCTGTCCATGCCCACGCTTTCGCCATAGCCATCGTCGGGATAGACCACGGCTTCGGCCAGGGGCTGGCGCACCGCCGGCTCGGCGCGCAGCTGCGGGGCCGGTGCGGCGACGGGCGCGGAGACAGGTGCGTGAGGGGCTGGCCGCGGCGGCGCGACGGGCGACATGACGGGCGGCGCGACGGGCGACATGACGGGCGGCGCGACGGGTGGCACGACAGGCGGCGCGACATGCAGCGCGACATGCGGCGCAATGGACGGGGGCGCGGGCACGGCGGCCCGGACCGGCGCGGGTGCGGGCAGCGGCGCGGGCAGCGGCGCGGTTTCAGCTATTGCCGGAGTTTTTTTTTCAGCCGGTGCCTTGAAGGCCAGCAAGCGCAGCAGCGCCATGGTCAGCGCCGCGTACTCATCGGGCGCGAGCCCGAGCTCCGCCCGGCCATGCAGGCAGATGCTGTAGAGCAGCTGGGTCTCGTCGGCCGGCATGGTCTGCGCCAGGCGCGCAATCGCCTCGGCTTCGGGGTCGCTGGCGTCATGTCCCATCTGCGGCACGGCCTGCAGCACGGCCATGCGCTGCAGCACCGCAGCCATCTCTTCCAGCGTGGACGCGGCCGACAGGCCATTGACGCGCAGCGCATCGGCGGTTTCCACCACGCTGCGCCCATCGCCCTCGGCCAGCGCGGCAATCAAACGGAAGACATAGGAGCGGTCGACGCTGCCCAGCATCTGGCGCACGCCGGCTTCGAGCAACTGGCCGCTGCCAAACGCAATCGCCTGATCGGTCAGCGACAGCGCATCGCGCATCGAGCCGCGCGCCGCGCGCGCCAGCAGGCGCAGCGCCTGCGGCTCGGCCGGCACGTTTTCCGCCGCCAGCACCTGGCCCAGATGGTCGAGAACGGTTTCCGGCGCCATGGGCCGCAGATTGAACTGCAGGCAGCGCGACAGCACCGTCATCGGCACCTTCTGCGGATCGGTCGTGGCCAGCACGAACTTCAGGTATTCGGGCGGCTCTTCGAGCGTCTTGAGCATGGCGTTGAACGCCGTGTTCGTCAGCATGTGCACTTCGTCGATCATGAAGACCTTGAAGCGCCCCTGCACTGGCTTGTAGACGGCCTGCTCGAGCAGGCTCTGGACCTCGTCGACGCCGCGGTTCGATGCCGCGTCGAGCTCGGTGTAATCTGGGAAGCGGCCGCTGTCGATTTCGGTGCAGGCCGCGCACACGCCGCAGGGCGTGGCGGTGATGCCGCCCTGGCCATCGACGCCCTGGCAATTGAGCGACTTGGCCAGAATGCGCGACACCGTGGTCTTGCCGACGCCACGCGTACCCGTGAACAGATAGGCGTGATGCAGGCGCTGCTGCGTCAGGGCATTGGACAGCGCCTGCACGACATGCTCTTGCCCCACCATTTCGGAGAAATTGCGGGGACGGTATTTGCGGGCAAGCACGAGGTAGGACATGCCCCCGATTCTACGGGGGCCGACCGGGACCGCAGCCTGGCGGCGCTATTTTTACCCGCGCCATCAGGGCCAAAGCGGCAAAACGCGCGCGACGGGCCGCGCGCAACGCTTGCCAGGCCGGCGACACCCTGGGAAGCGGGCCCGGACCGCGCGACTGAACCAATCCCGTCCCTACCTTGGGTCTGCGAAGCCGGCCCTGGGCAGGCATGGGTCTATTTGCCGGAACCGCGTTCACTCTGCGCTACAATCGGCGGTGACGGGCCTCCCCGCATGGTGAAGCAGCCAACCGGGTCAGGTGGGGAACCAAGCAGCCCTAACTGTGGAGTCAGTGCCGGGGGTAAGGCTCGTCAACTTCTTTTTGGGATGTCTGCAGATGCAGAGGTCCCTGGCGCACAGCCGGCCACGCCGCCTGGCGCACGGCAAAAAGCCCACAGCGATGTGGGCTTTTTTGTTGCTGGCCGGTGTCTGACACCGGCCGAAATGCGCTCTCAGCTGTGCGCCGCGCCCGCCAGAAACCGCTGCACGCCTTCGGCGGTGCGCACACCGCTGGCCAGCGACGCCGTCAGCAGGTAGCCACCCGTGGGCGCTTCCCAGTCCAGCATCTCGCCTGCGCAGAACACGCCCGGGATCGCCTGCAGCATGCCATTGGCGTCCAGCGCCTCGAAGGCCACGCCGCCCGCGGTGCTGATGGCTTCGGCCACGGGCCGCGGCGCGGCCAGCGTCAGCGGCAAGGCCTTGATCGCCGCGGTCAGGGCCACCGGGTCGTTCACGCCCTCGCGCCCCAGTACTTCATACAGCAGGCCCATCTTCACGCCATCGATGCCCAGCCGGCTCTTGAGATGGCTGCTCAGGCTGCGCGTGCCGCGCGGGTGGCGCACTTCTTTTTCCACGCGCGCCGCGTCATGCTCGGGCAACAGGTCGAGGTGCAGGGTCGCATGGCCCTGGGCCGAGATTTCATCGCGCAGCCACTGCGAGGCGGCATAGACCAGGCTGCCTTCGATACCGGCCTCGGTGATGACAAACTCACCGCGGCGCGCGAACTCATGCCCCTGGCTGTCGGTGAACAACAGGCCCACGGACTTGAGCGGCTGGCCGGCAAAGCGCTCCTGGAAATGCGGCGTCCAGCCGCGCGTCGGCGCCTGCTCCAGGCCGACCAGCTCGCGCAGGAAGGTACGCCGCGTCTCCACGCTGCCCGAGGCCATGTTCAGCACATCGAAGCCGCAGTTGGCGGGCTGCAGCGGCGCGATCGCCACGCCGCGCGCCTGCAGCCACGGCGCCCAGGCGCCGTCGGAGCCCAGTTGCGGCCAGCTTGCACCACCGAGCGCGAGCACCACGGCGCGCGCGCGTACCAACTGCTCACCGGTCGGCGTGGCGAAGCGCAGCGCGCCCTCCTCGTCCCAACCCAGCCAGCGATGGCGTGTATGGAACTGCACGCCCAGGCCGCGCAGCTGCACCAGCCAGGCGCGCAGCAGCGGCGCGGCCTTCATGCCCACCGGGAACACGCGCCCCGAAGTGCCGATGAAGGTCTCCACGCCCAGCGCCGCGGCCCATTCCTTGACCTGTTCGGCGCCAAACGCCTGCAGCAACGGCTCGATCTGCGCGCGCCGCGCGCCAAAGCGCCCGGCAAAGGCATCGGCCGGTTCCGAATGGGTCAGGTTCAGACCGCCCTTGCCGGCAAGCAGGAATTTGCGTCCCACCGAAGGCATGGCATCGAACAAATGCACGCGCGCGCCGGCTTGCGCCAGGCGCTGGGCGGCCATCAGGCCGGCCGGGCCACCACCGACGATGGCGACCTCGCAGTCCAGTGGCGCACGGTGGGTGGGAGCTTCAGTCATTCAGGGTTTCCTCGTTAAAACAGATCGGCGGCTTCGCAGCCGCAGCGCGCGCAGGATAACCCCAGGCCGGGGCTGCACGGCGTACAGGGACTTGGATTTCTCCGCGCGCGTGTCGCGCCAGCTGCATTCTCATCGCTTTACGCTATGACAGTCATAGCACCATGTGTCGCCCACATGCACCGCCTGGGGATGTCTTTCTGTCACAATCAACGCCAGTTTCGCGAAATTTCGTCCATTCCAGCCCACACACCAAGGAAAACTCCATGGCCAGCGCCCTCATCAAACATCTCTCCGACGCCTCCTTCGAAGCCGAAGTGCTGCAAGCCGGCACCACGGTGCTGGTGGATTACTGGGCGGAGTGGTGCGGTCCCTGCAAGATGATTGCCCCCATCCTCGACGAAGTCGCCGGCACCTACCAGGGCAAGGTCACCATCGCCAAGATGAACGTGGACGAGAACCGCGAGATCCCCGCCAAGTTCGGCATCCGCGGCATCCCCACGCTGATGCTGTTCAAGAACGGCGAACTGGCCGCCACCAAGGTCGGCGCGCTGAGCAAGGCCCAACTGACGGCTTTCCTCGACGAACAACTCGCCTGATCGCCAGGCCGGGTCAGGGCGATCTTTCGTCCCGGCCTGGCCGCACGCCCAGGGCAGCGCGACGCCGCCCGGGTGCATTATTTCGGACCTGCAGATCTTTTCCTGTCATAATCTGCACAGATCACCGGCCCCCTGCATTGACGGCCGTTTCGAGATCCCCAGGCAAGCTTGGCCCACGACCCCGTGTATCGCCAGCCTTCCGCCTCATTCCTGATTCCACTTACTCCGCCAAGGAGTCACCCCATGCACCTTAATGAACTCAAGGCACAGCACGTGTCTGAAGTCCTGAAGCAGGCCGAAGAGCTCGAGATCGAAAACGTCGGCCGGATGCGCAAACAGGAAATCATGTTTGCCATCATCAAGAAGCGCGCCAAGGCCGGAGAGCAAGTGTTTGCCGACGGCGTGCTGGAAATCCTGCCCGATGGCTTTGGTTTCCTGCGCAGCCCCGACACCAGCTACACCGCCAGCACGGACGACATCTACATCTCGCCCAGCCAGGTGCGTCGTTTCAACCTGCACACCGGCGACATGATCGAAGGCGAAGTGCGCACGCCCAAGGATGGCGAGCGCTATTTCGCGCTGACCAAGCTCGACAAGGTCAACGGCGGGCCGCCCGAGCAGAACAAGCACAAGGTGATGTTCGAGAACCTGACGCCCCTGTTCCCCAAGGAGCAGCTGCGCCTCGAACGCGAGATGAAGTCCGATGAGAACATCACCGGCCGCATCATCGACATCATCGCCCCCATCGGCCGCGGCCAGCGCGCGCTGATCGTCGCCCCGCCCAAGAGCGGCAAGACGATGATGATGCAGAACATCGCCCATTCGATCACTGCCAACCACCCCGACGTGCACATGATGGTGCTGCTGGTCGACGAGCGCCCGGAAGAAGTCACGGAAATGCAGCGCTCGGTCAAGGGCGAAATCATTGCCTCGACCTTTGACGAGCCGGCCACGCGCCACGTCCATGTGGCCGAGATGGTGATCGAGCGCGCCAAGCGCCTGGTCGAGCTGAAGAAGGACGTCGTGATCCTGCTGGACTCGATCACGCGCCTGGCCCGCGCCTACAACAACGTCGTGCCCTCGTCGGGCAAGGTGCTGTCGGGCGGCGTCGACTCCAACGCCCTGCAGCGCCCCAAGCGCTTCTTCGGCGCGGCGCGCAAGGTCGAGGAAGGCGGCTCGCTGACCATCATCGCCACGGCGCTGGTCGATACCGGCAGCCGCATGGATGAAGTGATCTTTGAAGAATTCAAGGGCACGGGCAACAGCGAACTGCACCTGAACCGCCGCCTCTACGAGAAGCGCGTGTTCCCGGCCATCGAGCTCAACAAGAGCGGCACGCGCCGCGAAGAGCTGCTGCTGTCGCCCGAGATCCTGAACAAGACGCGCATCCTGCGCCAGTTCCTCTACAACATGGACGACGTCGAAGCCACCGAGCTGATGATCAAGAACATGAAGGCGACGAAGACCAACAACGACTTCTTCGACATGATGCGCCGCGGCGGCTAATTCCCCCGCCAGCACAGGGCCTGTGCCGGCACTCAAGCCTCCGAGGTATACTCGGGGGCTTTTTCTATTGCGGAAAGTACGTTCAATTTGAACCATTGCAAAGGTTGCACTGGGTTGGACACGGCTACCGCACTTGACCTAAGGAAGATCATGAAAGAAGGAATTCACCCCAACTACCGCGAAGTGCTGTTCGTTGACCTGTCCAACGGCTTCAAGTTCGTGACCCGTTCCTGCGTGAACACCAAGGAAAAGGGCACGACCGACGACGGCCGCGAACTGCCCATGTTCAAGCTGGACACCTCGAGCGAATCGCACCCCTTCTACACCGGCACGCAAAAGTCGGTCGACAACATGGGCGGCCGCGTCGAGCGCTTCCGCAACCGTTTCGGCAAGACGACCGCAGCCAAGTAATTTCTGCGCATTCATGCCAAAAGGCAGCCCGGGCAACCGGGCTGCCTTTTTCTTTGCCGGCCGATGCGTGCCAGCGACGTGAACAACGGGCCCGGTTCGCGTATTCTTGTCTTTTTCCTTGAAGTCTTTTCGCCGCGTGAATCAACCTACCCCTGCCATCGTTTCACAACAGGCCGTGCGCACCCTGCCGCGCTGGGCGCTGGTCTTGCTGTGCCTGGCCTATGTGGTGCCGGGCTTTGTCGGCCGTGCGCCCTGGCGCAATGCCGACATCACGGCCTTTGGCTATATGCGGGCGCTGTTCGAGGGACGCACCGAATGGCTCGATCCACTGCTGGCCGGCATGGGGCCGCAGACCGATGGCCTGCTGCCCTACTGGCTGGGCGCCTGGGCGCTGCAGCTCGCGCCGGCGTCGCTGCCGGCGGAAATGGTGGTGCGCCTGCCTTTCATGCTGCTGCTGCTGCTGACCATGGCCGCGACCTGGTGGGGCGTGTATTGCCTGGCGCGCAGCCCCGGCGCCCAGCCGGTGGCGTTTGCGTTTGGCGGCGAGGCGAACCCGATTGACTACGCGCGCGCCATGGCCGACGGCGGCCTGCTGGCGCTGATTGCCAGCCTGGGCCTGGCCCAGCTGTCGCACGAGACCACCAGCTACGTGACCCAGCTCAGCTGCACCACGCTGGTATTTTTCGCCGCCGCGGCCATGCCTTACCGCCGCGCCGCACCGGCCCTGGCCATGCTGCTGGGCCTGGGCGGACTGGTGCTCAGCGGCGCGCCGACCATGGCGCTGCTGATGGGCCTGGGCTGCGCGGCCATTGCCTGGCTGTCGCCGGTCGAGGCCACGCGGGCCGCGCGCTGGTGGGCACTGGCCTGGCTGGCCAGCACGCTGCTCGCCGGCCTGCTGGCCACCTGGCTCGAGCTCTGGCAATGGCGCATCGCGCTGCCGGGCTGGGGCAGTCCCGAATGGCCCAGCCTGCTGCGCCTGCTGCTGTGGTTCAGCTGGCCGGCCTGGCCGCTGGCGCTGTGGACGCTGTGGCGCTGGCGTCGGCAGATCGCCCACCCGATGCGCCACCGCCATCTGGTGCTGCCGATCTGGTTTGCCGGCCTGGCCTTTGGCGCCGCGGTGCTGACCCAGCCCGCGGACCGCGCGCTGCTGCCCGGCCTGCCGGCCATCGCCACGCTCGCGGCCTTCGCGCTGCCCACGCTGCGGCGCAGCATAGGCGCGCTGATCGACTGGTTCACGCTGATCTTCTTCAGTGTCTCGGCAATTGCCATCTGGGTGATCTGGATTTCGCTGCAGACCGGCGTGCCGGCCAAGCCCGCGGCCAACGTCGCCAAGCTCGCACCGGGCTTCGTGCCCGAGTTCTCGCTGCTCGCGCTGGGCGCGGCGCTGGCCGCGACGGCCGCCTGGTGCGCGCTGGTGGTCTGGCGCACCTCGCGCAACCGCGCCGCGATCTGGAAAAGCCTGGTGCTGCCGGCCTCGGGCGCGACGCTGGGCTGGCTGCTGCTGATGACGCTGTGGCTGCCGCTGCTGGATTACGCGCGCAGCTACAAGCCGCAGATGCAGCAGGTCATGGCGGCCATGGGCAGCCCCACGCCGCGCTGCGTCGCCACCTACGGGCTCAGCCGCGCGCAGCTGGTGGGCCTGGAGTACCACGGCGAGGTGGCCACCACGCAGATCTCGACCACGAGCGAGAACCGCCATCCCTGCGACTGGCTGGTGGCGGATGCGCAGATGTGGGACGCGACCCAGGACCGCACGCTGCAGCGCGGCTGGCAGCCGGTGGCGCGCATTGCGCGGCCCACCGTGAAGAACGACCAGCTGGTGCTGCTGCGCAAGCGTTCCGGCCGATGAAGTCCGAGCTCTCGACGATTGCCCGCCACGCCCTCACGGTGCTGGCGGGCCAGCTGGCCATCATGGCCTTCGGCGTGACCGACACCATCGTGGCCGGCCGCTACTCGCCCGCAGCGCTGGCCGCGCTGTCGGTGGGCTCGGCGGTGTTCGTCAGCGTCTATATCTCGCTGATGGGCATTCTGCAGGCGCTGCTGCCGCTGTGGTCCGAGCAGCGCGGCGCGGGCCAGCTGCCGGCCATGGGCCGCTCGCTGCGCCAGGCGCTGTATCTGTGGCTGGGCATCTGCGTGATCGGCATGGGCGTGCTGCTGTCACCGGACGCCATACTGCGCTGGACCGATGTGCCTGAAGCGCTCAAGGAAGATGCGCGCCACTACCTGGCCATCCTGGCCTGGGGCCTGCCGCCGGCCATGCTGTTTCGCATGTACAGCACGCTCAACCAGTCGCTGGGCCGGCCCCAGCTCGTGACCTGGCTGCAGGTCGGCGCACTGGCGCTCAAGCTGCCGCTGTCGATCTGGCTGACCTTTGGCGGCGCCGGCCTGCCCGCGCTGGGCGTGGCCGGCTGCGCCTGGGCCACGCTGCTGGTGAACTACACGCTGCTGGGCGTGGGCCTGTGGCTGATGCGCACGCAGTCGCTCTATGCACCGCTGCAGCTGTGGCAGCGGCTGGAGCGCCCGGACTGGGGCCAGCTCGGCCAGTTCCTGCGCCTGGGCCTGCCCGCGGGCATGGCCATCCTGGTGGAGATCACCTCGTTCACGCTGGTGGCGCTGTTTGTCGCGCGCCAGGGCAATCTGTCCGCGGCCAGCCACCAGATCGCGGCCAATATCGGCGCCCTGTGCTACATGGTGCCGCTGTCGCTGTCGATTGCCTGCAGCGCGCGCGTGAGCTGGTGGCGCGGTGCGGGCAACGAGGCGCAGGCACGCCAGATGGTGGTGCTGGGCTGGCGCCTGGCGGCGCTGCTGGGCCTGCTGCTGGGCGGCTTGCTGCTGCTGGGCCGGCATTGGCTGACCTCGGTCTATACCAACGACCCCGCGGTCGCCGCGCTGGCCGCGGCGCTGCTGCTGTGGGTGGCGCTCTACCAGGCGGCCGACGCCGTGCAATGCTTTTGCATCTTCGTGCTGCGCTGCTATCGCATCACGGTGCTGCCCTTGCTGACGTATTGCGTGCTGCTGTGGGGCGTGGGCCTGACCGGCGGCTACTGGCTGGCCTACGGCGGCAGCGGTCCCTGGGCCGGCCAGCCCACGCCCGCGCCGTTCTGGGCCGCGAGCGCGCTGGCCCTGGGCGTGACCGCCCTCACCTTCAGCGCGCTGCTGTGGCGCACGCTGCGCCAGCACCGCGCTGCGCACGCATCCTGATCAGGCCTCGTCGGGCGCCGGCAGCGCTGCGGCGCGCAGTCGCTGCGCCGGGAAAGTCACCGAGAACGTCGAGCCGCTGCCCACGGTGCTGCGCACTTCGAGCGCCGCGCCATGGCGCTGCAGCACATGCTTGACGATGGACAGGCCCAGGCCCGTGCCACCGGTATCGCGCGAACGGCTGCGGTCGACGCGATAGAAACGCTCTGTCAGCCGCGACAGATGCTTGGGATCGATGCCCGGGCCCTCGTCCTGCACCGAGAAGGTGGCGCGGCCATCGGCATGCGCCTGCCAGCGCACGATCACGCGCTTGCCGGCCGGCGTGTAGCGCAAGGCGTTGGCCAGCAGGTTGGAAAACGCGCTTTGCAGCTCGGTTGCCGCGCCCGCGATCTCACCGAGCTGCGCATCGGCGGGCGAGTCCGGAAACTCGATCTGGTGCGGCCTGCCCTGGGCCCGCGTCAAGGCCACCGACAGGCCGCGCGCCTCGTCCTCGCACTGGCGCAGCAGCAGCCCCACCGGCGTCCATTGCGTGAATCCCGGCAAGGGGCTGCCTTCCAGGCGCGACAGCGCCAGCAGGTCTTCGACCAGATGCTGCATGCGCGCCGACTGCTGGGCCATCATCGCCAGATAGCGCGCGCGCTCGTCTTCGGGCAGCTGCAGCGTCTGCAGGGTCTCGACGAAACCCATGAGCACCGTGAGGGGCGTGCGGATCTCATGCGACACGTTGGCCACGAAATCGCGGCGCATGGCCTCGGCCTGCTCCTGCGCCGTCACGTCGCGCGACAGCAGCAGCCGGCGGCCGTCGCCATAGGGATAGATCTGCACCGACAGCCGCATCGGCCGCGCCGGCGTGCTGTCGCGGCCCTGCAGTATCAGGTCGTGGCTGAAGTCCTGCGCGCTCAGGTAGTGGCTGAATGCCGGGTCACGCACCAGATTGCCGATGTTCTGCATGCGGTCGCGCGCCGCGTCGAAGCCGAACTGCGCGTTGGAAATCTGGTTGCACCATTCAATGCGCCCTTCGTCATCGAGCAGCACCACGCCGTTGGGGCTGGCCTGCAGCGCCGACAGCATGTCATGCAGGCGCTCGTCGCTGGCCTGGGTCTGCTGGCTTTGCAGCCGCAGCCAGCGCCGCGCGCGCTCGCCGGCCTCGCCCCACAGCCCGCTGCGCTGCGCCGGCGCACTCGCCAGCTCGGCGCGGCGCAGCCATGACAGCAGCCGTCCGGCGCGCCAGCTGTCATCCACCAGCCACAGCCAGCTGCCCAGCAGCACGCCAAGCAAGGCTCCCGGCCAGCGCCACAGCCACCATCCCAGCGCGCCAGCTGCAAGCTGTATGCACACAAACCAGAAACTACGCCAAACCATATTTTTGCCTTTTGCTGCGCCGCCCGCAATGCACGGCCGCACGCCCAGGGCGCACAGCATGCGCCAGATGCCGGGGCTCAGTGGACCACGCTGCCTGCACAGCGCCGCCACCGCCACCCACCTGCCCCGCTCAGGAGGCGTTGGAAGCCACGGCCGGAAGACTGAGCCGGTAACCCGCGCCGCGCACCGTCTCGACCAGGCTGCTGGCCTCGCCCAGTGCTTCACGCAAGCGCTTGACATGCACATCGACCGTGCGTTCCTCGATGAACACATGGTCGCCCCAGACCTTGTCGAGCAGCTGCGAACGGCTGTGCACGCGCTCCGGGTGCTTCATGAAATAGTGCAGCAGCTTGAACTCCGTCGGCCCCAGCTTGAGCGGCTCGCTGTTGTAGCTCACGCGGTGGGCCGCGGCGTCGAGCACCAGCGCACCGGCGCTGACCTGGTCCTGCAGCTGCTCGGGCGCGCGCCGGCGCAGCACGGCGCGGATGCGCGCCAGCAGCTCCTGGGTGGAGAACGGCTTGGTGATGTAGTCATCGGCACCGGCGTCCAGGCCGGCCACCTTGTCGGGCTCGTCGCCGCGGGCCGTCAGCATCAGGATGGGCACGGGCTTGGTGCGCGCGTCGGCGCGCCACTTGCGCGCCAGCGCCAGCCCGCTGGTGCCGGGCAGCATCCAGTCCAGCAGGATCACATCGGGCAGCACGGCGTCGAGCTCGCGCTGCGCCGAAACCCCGTCTTCGGCCCAGATGGGCTGAAAGCCGTTGTGCCGCAGGTTGACCGCGATCAATTCGGCAATCGCGGGTTCGTCCTCGACAATGAGGACCAAGGGCAGTTTCTTCATCCCTGTCTTCTTTCCGGCTTAAAGCACGGCCGATTCGATCGCGGCCATGGTCTGGTGGCGCACATCCTTGCCTTCCACCAGATAGATGATCTGTTCCGCAAGATTCTTCGAGTGGTCGCCGATGCGCTCGATGGCCTTGGCCAGGAACAGCAGGTCCAGGCTCGCGGAAATGGTGCGCGGGTCTTCCATCATGTAGGTGATGAGCTTGCGCACGAAGCCGTCGAACTCCTGGTCTATCAGGTCGTCTTCCTTGAGGATGGCGACCGCGGCCTTGGTATCCAGGCGCGCGAGCGCGTCCAGCGTCTTGCGCAGCAGGCCCGACGCCAGGTCGGCGGCCACACGCAGTTCGTTCGAGGGCAGCAGCCGTGCCGAGCCGCTGCCGATGATGGAGCGCACCATGCGCGACATCTTGTGCGCCTCGTCGCCCATGCGCTCGAGGTTGGCCGTGGCCTTGGAGAAAGCCATCAGCAGGCGCAGATCGCGTGCCGTGGGCTGGCGCCGGGCGATGATCGACGACAGCTCGTGGTCGATCTCGACTTCCATGGCATTGATCTGCTGCTCGGCCGCATCCACCTGCTCGGCGGCTTCGACGCTCAGCTCGGCCAGGGAATAGACCGCCAGGCGGATCTGCGACTCGACCATGCCGCCGAGCTCCATCACCCGCGTGGAGATGCGGTTGAGTTCGCTGTCAAACTGCGACGAGAGGTGCTTTTCGTTCATTTTGTCTGTCTCCTCAGCCGAAACGGCCAGTGATGTAGTCCTCGGTTTCCTTGCGCTGGGGCTTGAAGAACATCTGCTCGGTTTCACCGAATTCCATCAAGTCGCCCAGGTACATGTAGGCGGTGTAGTCGCTGCAGCGCGCGGCCTGCTGCATGTTGTGCGTGACGATCACCACCGTGTAGTCGTTCTTCAGCTCGGCAATCAGCTCCTCGATCTTGGCGGTCGAGATCGGGTCCAGCGCCGAGCAGGGTTCGTCGAGCAGCAGCACTTCGGGCTTGATGGCAATGCCGCGCGCGATGCACAGGCGCTGCTGCTGGCCGCCGGACAGGCCGGAGCCGCTTTGCTGCAGCTTGTCCTTGACTTCATTCCACAGCGCCGCCTTGCGCAGCGCCCATTCGACACGGTCGTCCATGTCGGTGGCGCTCAGGCGTTCGAACAGCTTCACGCCAAAGGCGATGTTGTCGTAGATCGACATCGGGAACGGCGTGGGCTTCTGGAAGACCATGCCGATCTTGGCGCGGATCAGCGCCACGTCCTGCTTGCTGGTCAGCAGGTTCTCGCCATCGAGCAGAATCTCGCCCTGGGCACGCTGGTCGGGATAGAGCTCGAACATGCGGTTGAACGTGCGCAGCAGCGTCGACTTGCCGCAGCCCGAAGGGCCGATGAACGCCGTGACCTTCTTTTCGGGAATGTCCAGGTTGATGTTCTTGAGCGCGTGGAACTTGCCGTAATGGAAGTTGAGGTTGCGCACCGTCAGCTTGGACGACAGGGGGGAAATGGGAGTTTGAAGGGTCGACATGGGAAATTTCCTTGCCTTATTTTTGACGGGTCAGCACGCGTGCGAGGATGTTCAGGCCCAGCACGGCGACCGTGATCAGGAACACGCCGGCCCAGGCCAGCTGCTGCCAGTTCTCGTAGGGGCTCATGGCAAACTTGAAGATGGTCACCGGCAGGCTCGCCATGGGCTTGCTCAGGTCGGCGTTCCAGAACTGGTTGTTCAGCGCGGTGAACAGCAGCGGTGCGGTCTCACCCGCGATGCGCGCCACGGCCAGCAGGATGCCGGTGATCACGCCGGCGCGCGCCGCCCGCAGCGTCACCATCATGATGACCTTCCACTTGGGCGTGCCCAGTGCATAGGCGGCTTCGCGCAGGCTAGAGGGCACCAGCATCAGCATGTTCTCGGTGGTGCGGATGACCACGGGAATCACGATCAGCGCCAGCGCCACGACGCCGGCAAAACCGGAGAAGCTGCGCAACTGGGCCACGACCACGGCGTAGACAAACAGGCCGATCACGATGCTGGGCGCGGACAGCAGGATGTCGTTGACGAAGCGCGTGGTGCGCGCCAGCCAGCCGTGCTGCTCGTACTCGGCAAGATAGACCCCGGCCATGATGCCGATAGGCGTGCCGATCAGCGTGGCCAGCGTGACCATCACCAGCGAGCCGAAGATGGCATTCGCCAGGCCACCGGCCTCGTTGGGCGGCGGCGTCATTTCGGAAAACAGCATCAGGCTCAGACCACCCAGGCCCAGGCGTATGGTTTCCCACAGGATCCAGATCAGCCAGAACAGGCCGAAGGCCATGGCGGCCAGCGCCAGCGTCAGCGCAATCTGGTTGACGCGCTTGCGCCCGGCGTAACGCGCCTGGCGCTGGGCGGCCAGTTCGGCCGCCTGCATGACCTGTTGGGCCGTGCCGTTCACGGGAAGCTGGTTCATGAACGTGCTCCTTCATTCTTCTGCAGGCGCGACAGCAGCACCTTGGACATCGACAGCACCACGAAGGTGATGAAGAACAGGATCAGGCCCAGATAGATCAGCGAGGCCTGGTGCAGGCCGGCGCCGGCTTCGGCGAATTCGTTGGCCAGTGCCGAGGTGATGCTGTTCGCGGCTTCGAAGATCGACACCGAGTTGAGCTGATTCATGTTGCCGATCACGAACGTCACGGCCATGGTTTCGCCCAGCGCGCGGCCCAGGCCCAGCATCACGCCGCCCAGCACACCGGTCTTGGTGTAGGGCAGCACGACCTTCCAGACCACTTCCCAGGTGGTGGCACCCAGGCCATAGGCCGATTCCTTGAGCAGTGCCGGCGTGACTTCAAACACGTCGCGCATCACCGAGGCAATGAAGGGGATGACCATGATGGCCAGGATGATCCCGGCCGACAGGATGCCGATCCCCACGGGAGGGCCGGACACAAAAGCTTCGAGATAAGGCACGCCCGCGAACAGCGATTGCAGCGGCGCCTGCACATAGGTGGCAAGCACCGGGCCAAACACCATCAGCCCCCACATGCCATAGACGATGGAGGGCACGGCGGCCAGCAGTTCGATGGCCGTTCCCAGCGGGCGCTTGAGCCAGGCCGGGGACAGTTCGGTCAGAAACAGCGCGATGCCAAAGCTCACCGGCACGGCAATCACCAGTGCGATGAACGAGGTGGCCAGGGTGCCGTAGATCATCACCAGGCCGCCATACTGGTCCTGCACCGGATCCCAGACGCTGCTGGTGAAGAAGCCCAGGCCGTATTCACTGATGGCCGGCCAGGCCCCGATCAGCAGCGAGCCCAGGATGGCCGCCAGCAGACCCAGGGTCAGCACGGCCGCAGCACGTGCCAGCCAGGCAAAGCCGCGATCGGCCCAGACGCCGGACAAGGCCGTGGCACGGCGGGGAGAGGGGCCGCGTGAGGTTGCGGGCGTCTTCACGGACGCAGGCATAGCACGGGCATTGGATGGAGTGGACACGCTGAGCGCCTCTTCAAAATAGGTTCACCAACACAAGCACCAAAAAGCGGTGCACCCGCAGGTGCACCGCCATGGACTCATTTACTTGACAGCGATGACTTTACCCGAGGTGTCCTTGATGTCGCCCCAGGACTTGTAGATCACGTTCTTGACTTCGTCGGGCATGGCGACGTAGTCCAGGCCGCTGGCGGTAGCGTCACCCGACTTGTAGGCCCACTCGAAGAACTTCAGCGAAGCGGCGGCTTGCGCGGGCTTGTCCTGCACCTTGTGCATCACGATGAAGGTGGCCGAAGTGATGGGCCAGGCGTTCTTGCCAGGCTGGTTGCCCAGGATCTGGTAGAAGCTCTTGGTCCAGTCGGCACCGGCGGCGGCGGCCTTGAACGAAGCTTCGTCGGGCGAGACGAAGTTGCCGTCGCGGTTTTGCAGCAGCGCGTAGGTCATCTTGTTCTGCTTCACATAGGCGTACTCGACGTAGCCGATGGAGTTGGGCAGGCGGCCGACGAAAGCGGCGACGCCTTCATTGCCCTTGCCACCCGCGCCGGTGGGCCAGTTCACGGCCTTGCCTTCACCGACTTTTTCCTTCCACTCGGGGTTCACCGCGCTCAGGTAGTTGGTGAAACCAAAGGTCGTGCCCGAACCGTCGGCGCGGCGCACCGGAGCGATCGTGGCGTCAGGCAGCTTCACGCCGGCGTTCAGCGCGACGATGGCGGGGTCGTTCCACTTGGTGATCTTGCCCAGGTAGATGTCGCCCAGCACCTTGCCGGTCAGCTTGAGCTGGCCGGGCTGCACGCCCACGATGTTGACCACGGGGATGATGCCGCCGATCACGGTGGGGAATTGAACCAGGCCCTTCTTGGCCAGTTCGTCGTCTTTGAGCGGCTCGTCGGAAGCACCGAAGTCAACGGTCTTGGCTTCGATCTGCTTCAGGCCGGCGCTCGAACCTACCGATTGGTAGTTGATCTTGACGCCAGTCGCCTTGTTGTAATCAGCTGCCCACTTGGAGTACAGCGGTGCGGGGAAGCTGGCGCCTGCGCCGGTAGCTTCCTGTTGTGCAAAGGCATTGCCCATGCCCGAACCAGCAACAACACCAGCCACCAGAATTTGAATCACGGACCACTTCATGAACACACCTCTCAGGTTGGAAAAAACTGTGATGTGCGTGACTTTAAAAACCTTTTATGACGGCCTCGTGACAAGATGATGCAGGCTTGATGACAGCCCCGGCCCGGCAGGCGGCGCTGTCACCAGTGCAGCTTGACGCCGGCGCTGGCCTGTACTCCGCTGCCGACACGCGCATTGCCGCCATGGGCCCATTGTTGGCTCAGCTCGCCATAGAAGCTGGTGCGCCGATTCACCTGCAGGCTGGCACCGGCAGCCAGCGCCGTGCTGGTGTGCCCTCCCCGGGTCTGGATGTCGGTGGTCGCCACAGGCGCCACGAAGCGAGCGACATCGGTGGCGCTGCTGGCCTTGTATACATTGACACTGGCGTAGGGCACGAGCGCGCCGGCGCTGGTCGCGAAGCTGCCCCGGATGCGCGCGCCCACGCGCAGCGTCCAGTCGCCGGGCGTCTTGTGCTGCACCACTGCGTGGCTCAAGGCGGTGTCATCCAGGCGCAGCTGGCGGTAGACCAGCTGCGCTTGCGGCTCGATCTGCCAGCGGCTGTCGATGCCCAAGGGCTGACCCACCTCCAGCGACGCGAGCCGGCTGCGACCCTTGGTCGCGGCATGGCTGTCCTGCGTATGCGAATGGCTGCGATGGTCGGCCCACTGCAGCACAGTATCGGCATACATGCCGGCATTGCCCTGCCAGCTTGCATACAGCCCCAGGTAGCGGCCATGCAGGCGGTTGGCGCCCACATGTTCCGCGCCGGCGCTGCGGGTGCGGCCCGAGACGCGCATGTCGCCCTTGAGCTGGCCCAGATAGAAACCGGCGTTGGCATTCCGGCCCGCATACAGGTCCAGCCCGGTCTGGAAGCCCGTGAGGTGGCCACTGCTTTGCGGGCTCACCGTGCCCTGCTGGCGAACGCTGGGTTCGGTGCGCAGCATGCGCCCCCAGGCGCGGCGGTCCATGCCGGCGCCGCCCGGCGTATCGCCCAGGCGCTGGTGCATGCTGCCCAGCATGTCGATATCGGCCTGGCGCAGCTGCGCCGGCAGCGCCGCGAGCAGCGGCACTTCCGCACGATAGGACGACTGCAGGCTCGCACCCTCGGCCGTCTGCTGCAGGCGGTAGGCATAGGCACCGGCATCCACATGGCCGCCGGCCAGCGAGAAGGCGTCGGAATCCAGGCGCGCACCATTCTCGGTGGAGATCATCTCGATGCCATTGCCCGTGGTCGCCACACCCAGATCACCGACATTGGTAATGCGCACCGTCGTGCTGCCGCTGCCTACCGCGGACGCACCGCTGAGCAGCAAGCGATCACTTGCATTGGCATGGGCCGCGATGGCCAGTTCACCGCCATGGCCCACATAGGGACCCGTGACGGTGAGCACCGTGCCTGGGGTTGCCGGCGCCGAGCCGAACTGCACCGTGCCGCGGTTGTTCAGGCCGGCGATGGTCTGATCGAAGCCGGCCAGATTCAAGCGGGCATCGGTGGCGACGTTGTGCACCGAAGCCGCGCTGAACGTATTGACCGCGCCGGCCTGCAGCATGCCCTGCGCCACTTCGGTCAAGCCGCTGTAGCGGTTGGCCGCGTTGGTCAGCGTCAGGCTGCCCGCGCCCTGCTTGGTCAGAAAGCCCGCGCCGCTGATGGCACCGGCCCATGTCTGGTGGTGGTCGCCGGTATTGATTTCGGGGTCATCGCTGCCCGTCATATGGATATCGTTGCCCACGGTCATGCCCTCGGCCGCCAGGTCGATGGCGCTGCCATCGTCCATCAGCAGGCAGCCGGCACCCAGGCCCTGGGCATGGCCCAGTTCGATACGGCCCTGCTTGAGGTGCACGCCGCGGCGCATCTCGCCCGCATGGTTGAGCACCAGCGTGCCACGGCCTTTCTTGATCAGCCTGGCGGCGCGGCCCATCTTGCCGTCGAACTCGTAGCGCGTGTCGGTGTCTATGGTCAGATCGGCAGGTCGTTTGCGCTTGGCCGCAGGCGCAAGCACCATGGGCGGCTGGTCCTTTGGCGCTGCGACTGCAGGAGGCGGCAACTCTTGGGGCGCTGGAACGGAGGCCAGCGCCTGGGGCGCGGCAGCGGGGGGCAGCGCCAGGGCTGGCAGCTGCTCGGCGGCGGCAGCCGGCTGCGGCGGCACCAGTATCGGTGGCGGCTTGAGCAGCGGTGACGCTGCGGCAACGTCGGTCGGTGCTGGCGAGCCACTCGCATCCGGGGGCGGTTGCCTATGCAGGATCAGCACCATGGTCTGGCGCTTCGACACCTGCTCCAGGATCGAATCCTGCGCGCTGGTCGCCGGCACGGCGTATGCCTCTTCCTGCTGTACCGGCGGCGGCGCGGACGGTCGATTCTTCAGCAGGTCGTTCAATACCCGTTCTACCCGGCGTTTTTCTTCCGGCGTTCTGGTGACCATGGTCTCGGTTGGCTTCAGCGACGGCCCGGTTGCTGCGCTCACGACCGGCCCCGGTGTGGCCAGGGAAGCGCCTTGCACCTTCTGCGCGACGGCAGGCTTTGCGGACGGCTGCACATCCCGCATTCGCGCCTCGTAAATGCTCAGCAGATTTTTCGACAATGGCTTCACCGCAGGGGCAGCGGCGGCGACCGGCCCAGCGACAGCAGCAGCGGGCGCAGCGACCGGATCCGCCGCAGCACTTGCGGGCGGCGCGAACGTCAACGGGGAGGCCGACTGGTGCAAGGCAGCAAGGGCCGGCTTTGCGGCCGGCAGCGCCCGCATTTGCGGCTCGAACGGGCTCAACCGGTCTCTCGACAGTGGTTTCACCGCAGGCGCAGCCTTGACACTTGCCGGCGTTGCCGGCGTTGCTGGCGCAGCGGGCGAACTGCCCGGCACCGCCGTCGCCATGGGGCGCGGCGGGGACGACTGCTTCTCGGTCACGTCGGGCTGCATGACGGGTGCCAATGCGAGCTGCACGATGGCGCGGGCATTTGCACCTGCGGCCGGGATCAAGGGCACGGATGGGATCTGCAAGGGCGGCGGCGTTTGCAAAGCCGGCGGGGTGGCAGCCACCGGCGGGGTTGGCATGGCCGACGGGGCTTGCGTCGCGGGCGGGGTGGCCAGCGCCGACCTGGGCGGCACAGCTGTGGGCGCTGGCGGTGGCGGTGGCGGTGGCGAAGCGTCCTCCCAGTCGGAATCCCAGTCGGCATCATTGGAACTGGCGTTCGCGCTTGCCGCCCAACCCGCGTTCTGCTGCAATTTTTTCTGCATGTCTGCGAACATCCCAAGCGCCGGCTGAGGCTTGTGTTCAGGGCTTGCCTCAGGCTCCAGCGTGGCAACCGCCCTCAATTTCACGCCGCCACGTATGTCCGCGAGAATGGGTGGCGCCCGGCGCACCACCAGCGCAGTATGTGCCGCGGCATCGGTTGGGGCCTTGGCTGGAGCGGGTGGCGCTGCAGCAGTTTTTGCCACGGGTGGAACCGGCGCCGCCGTCCGGCTCTTGACCGGCAGGGACGCATCTGGATCGAAGCCGTCGTCATCCGAATCGGAATCCGGATCGCTGCCGTTGACGGCATGCCTGTGCATTCTGAGCAATTCCTGCAGGCTGGGTTGCGAATCCGGCGCAGTCTGCGCACTCGCCTGTCGATCCACAGGCTTCAATGTCACACCGGCTCTTATCATTTCGGTCAACGCAGGCGCATGGGCCCACACATCGCCCGCCGTGCTCAGCAAGGTGCAGGACGCAGCCAGCGCCAGCGTGGTTTTCTTGAAGCCGAACAATTCCAGATTCATCGTCATGCATTCACCTATCAAAAGTAATTGATGAGGAAATCGGCCGTCAAAAATATTCCCGCTTGAGCGTATCCATCTCAGGACCAGCAGGCCCCACACACCTACCTAAACATGCAAGCCGATAGCTAACGACTATCATAAGCCAGCAATTAATTAATTGAAACAGTTTTTCGATAGTTTTTTACTATAAACCACGGTCCAGCTCTTTTATCCGGCCTGGTCCTACAAGTGAGTGAGTCCACGCTGGAGCGGATCCGGCAGTGGCAAGGGCTGGCGCAGATTTCAGTTGCAGGCGTTTCATGCATTTGCCACATTCCCGGTGTACGCTTCTGCTCCACGAGGTGGTGCGCGCTGCGGCGCCGCCGCCCATTGCCCTCCACGTCCGCGTTTCGTGACCGGTCCCTGCCCATGCCCCACGCCCAATCGTTTGCCGCCATCGATCTCGGATCCAACAGCTTCCGGCTCGAGATCGGCCATTTCTCCCACCACCATTTCCAGCGCGTGGAGTACCTCAAGGAAACCGTGCGCCAGGGCGGCGGTCTCGATGCCGACCGCTATCTGTCCGAGGAAGCCATGCAGCGTGGCTGGGACTGCCTGGCGCGCTTTGGCGAGCGCCTGGCCGGTTTCCCCGCTTTGCATGTGCGCGCGGTCGCGACCCAGACGCTGCGCGAGGCGCGCAACCGCGAGGCTTTCGTGCAGCGCGGCTCCGAACTGCTGGGCTACCCCATCGAAGTGATTGCCGGCGAAGAGGAAGCGCGGCTGATTTACCGCGGCGTGAGCAGCCTGCTGCCAGCCTCGGATGAGCGCCGGCTGGTCATAGACATTGGTGGCCGCTCGACCGAACTGGTGCTGGGCCGCCAGCAGGAAGCGTTGCAGGCGCTGTCGCTGCGCCTGGGCAGCGTGGCCTGGTCCCAGCGCTACTTTGCCAAGGGCGAGCTCAGCCGTGCCGCCTTCCTGCAGGCGGCCGTGGCAGCGCGCGCGGTGCTGGACGAGGCGCTGGACAGCATCCATGTCGGCGACTGGGACGCGGTCTATGCCTCGTCGGGCACGGCCGCGGCCATAGGCGACATACTCGCCGCCAACGGCCGTACGCCGGGCATCATCGATGTCGAAGGCCTCGAATGGCTGCATGACAGCCTGGTGCGCGCCCAGACGACCGACCAGATCCGCCTGGCCGGCCTCAAGGAAGAACGGCGCGCGGTGATTGCCGGCGGGGTGAGCATCATGCAGGCGCTGTTCGAGCTGCTGCAGTTGCGCTCCCTGCAGGTGGCCGAAGGCGCGCTGCGCCAGGGCGTGCTGCACACCCTGGTGGAACAGGACCCGCTGTGCACCGACCTGCGCAGCGCGGCCGTGCAAGGGCTGATGCAGAAATACGCGGTCGATGCCGATCAGGCCCACCGTGTCGCCGGCGTGGCGCGCAACCTGCTGGAGCAGTTGGCCCCCGAGACCTCGGCCGAACACCACGAACCGCTGCGCCACGCGGCGCTGCTGCATGAGATCGGCAGCCATATTGCCCACAGCAACTACCACCGCCATGGCGGCTATGTGCTGCAGAACACCACGGCCGCGGGTTTCACCCAGACCGAGCGCGACCTGCTGGCGCAACTGGTCTGCGGCCAGCGCGGCAAGCTGCGCAAGCTCGAGCCCGAGATGCTGACCGAGCCGCGCCATGTCTACCCACTGCTGGCCTTGCGCCTGGCGGTGCTGCTGTGCCACGCGCGGCGGCCGCCCGAACTGGCGAGCCTGCGCATCGCCGCCGAGGGTCCGCGTTTCAAGCTGAGCGCGCGCAACGACTGGTCCCAGACCTATCCGCAGTCGGCGTTTTTGCTCCAGGAAGAACAGCAGGCCTGGCTCAAGACCCACTGGCAGCTCGAACTGGACCTGGATTGAAGAAAAAACCCCTCAGTGGCTTGTGCCGCTGAGGGGTTTCTTACTTCATTCCGGTAGCGCCCACTGCGGTGGACCGTAGCGTCCGGTCAGCGCGTTCTGTGCACCATTGCCGTCCAGCGGTCGCGGCGCACGGGTGTAATTGCCGTCCGGGCCCAGCGTCCAGGCATCGCGGTCGTCATGCAGATAGGCCACCAGGCATTCGTCGATGATCTGCTGGCGCAGCGCCGGGTCGCGCACGGGCCAGGCCAGTTCGATGCGCCGCATCATGTTGCGGTTCATCCAGTCGGCGCTGGACAGATAGAGGTTTTCCTTCTCGCCCTGGCGGAAATAAAACACCCGGGTGTGCTCCAGAAACCGGCCGATCACCGAGCGCACGCGGATGTTGTCCGTGAGTCCCGGGCGCTGCGGTGCCAGCATGCAGGCGCCGCGCACGATCAGATCGATCTGCACGCCCTTGCGACCGGCTTCGATCAGCGAATGGATCAACGCCTCATCGGTCAAGGCATTCATCTTCGCCACGATGCGCGCCGGCTGGCCCTTGGCCGCGGCCTCGCCGGTCTGGTCAATCAGCGCGAGCATGCGGCTGTGCAGATGGAACGGTGCCATGACCAGGCACTGCAGCTGCGGCAGGCGATTGTGGCTGGCGAGGTGGTTGAACACTTCGTCCATGTCGGCCGTCACCGTCGGGTCCGAGGTCATGTAACCGAGATCGGTGTAGAGCCGGGCGCTGCGCAGGTTGTAGTTGCCGGTCGAAAGATGGCCGTAGCGGCGCAGCTTGCGGCCTTCGCGCCGCGTGATCAGCATCATCTTGGCGTGGGTCTTGAGGCCGACCACGCCGTAGACCACCTGCGCCCCTACCCGTTCCAGCGCCTCGGCCCAGTTGATATTGGCTTCCTCGTCGAAACGCGCCTTGAGCTCGACCACGGCCATGACTTCCTTGCCGCGGCGCACGGCCTCGGTCAGCAGGTCCATCAGCTCCGAGTCCGAGCCGGTGCGGTAGATGGTCTGCTTGATCACCAGCACATTGGGATCGTTCACGGCTTCGCGCAGCAGCGCCAGCACGCCTTCGAAGCTTTCGAACGGCTGGTGTATGAGGACATCGCGCTGGCGCAGCTGGCCCATGATGGACACGCCGCGCTGCAGCTGGCGCGGCCACACCGGCTGCCATGGCGCAAACAGCAGCGCGGGATCGTTGACCAGATCGACGAGCTGCCCCAGACGCACCAGATTGACCGGGCCGGGCACACGGAACAAGGCCAGCGGCGGCAGATGGAATTGCGCCAGCAGCAGATCGGCGAGAAACGGCGAACAGCCCGCCGAGACTTCCAGGCGCACCGCCTGGCCGTAATGGCGGTGGTGCAGGCCCTGGCGCAAGGCCATGCGCAGGTTGCCGACATCTTCTTCGTCGACCGCCAGCTCCGAGTGGCGGGTGGCGCGGAACTGCGAGAACTCCACGACTTCACGCCCCGGAAACAGTTCCTTGAGGTGGGCGCGCACGATGCTGGTCAGGCTCACGAACAGGCGCTGCTTGCCGGCGACCTTGGCCGGCAGCCGCACCAGGCGCGGCAGGGCGCGCGGCACCTTGACGATGGCCACCTCGTTGGTGCGGCCAAACGCATCCGGCCCCTTGAGCCGGACAATGAAATTCAGCGCCTTGTTCGCGACCTGCGGAAACGGATGCGCCGGGTCCAGCCCCAGCGGAATCAGCAGTGGCCGCACTTCGGTCAGAAAATATTCGCGCACCCAGCGGCGCTGCGCATTCGAGCGCTCGCCATGGGACACGATGCGTATGCCCTGGCGCGCGAAGGCCGGCACCAGGGCCTTGTTGTAGAGCGCATATTGGCGCGCCACCAGGTCATGCGCCTGCTCCATCAAGGCCTGGAACGTGGCCGCGGTATAGGCGCCCTGGCCATCACCGCTGAGCTCGGCGGTGATGTGCGGCGCGGCCCGGACCTCGAAGAACTCATCCAGATTGGACGACACGATGCACAGGTAGCGCAGGCGCTCGAGCAGCGGCACATCGGCGCGCACGGCCCAATCGAGCACGCGGTCATTGAACGCCAGGATGCTGTGATCGCGGTCCAGCAGCACGCCCACGGGTGCGTCCTGCGCGCCGGCAGCCGCAACCGCCGGCGTCACTTCGGCGTGCGCATCCTGCATGGCAGGCGATGTCTCGTTGGGCAGCTGTTCGGCGGCGGGCGAGTTCAGGCCCGTCAATTCGGCCTCAGAAGGCGCAGCGCGCTCCGGCTGGGTAGAGGTCATGGTGGTCACAAACAATCCTACAACGTGCAAAAGACGCGGCGCCGCACAGTATTGCCCGCGTTTATGTCAGCGCGATGACAGTCACATTCTCCGCCGGCGCCGGGTTTCTTGCGGCTGTCACTGGCATGGAACTGCGCATCGGCCGACTACGAGGCGCCCGACAACGACGTCTCAAGGGTTCTGTCAGGCGCTCTAAGGTGCTAAGCTGCGCGCTTTTTGACCAGCCTACCTCCATGCACGACGCCAGCCTGCTTGCCGCCATCGATATCGGCTCCAACAGCTGCCTGCTGGAGATCGGCCATTTCGTCGGCGATCGCCTGATATCGCAGACCTGCCGCAAGGAAACCATACGCCTGGGCGGATCGCTCGATGCCCAGGGTCAGCTCAGCAGCGAAGCCATGGAGCGCGGCTGGGCCTGCCTGCAACGCTTCGCACCGCTGATCGCGCACCTGCCGCGCCAGCGCGTACGCGCGGTGGCCACGCAGACGCTGCGCGAAGCCACCAACCGCGCCCAGTTCCTGACCCGCGGCAGCGCCATCCTGGGCGTGCCCATCGAAGTCATTGACGGCGAGGAGGAAGCCCGGCTGATCTACCAGGGCGTGGCGCGGCTGCTGCCGCCCTCGACGCGCCGGCGGCTGGTGATCGACATCGGCGGGCGCTCGACCGAGCTGTGCCTGGGCCAGGGCTTCCAAGCCCAGCGCACGCATTCGGTGGAGTTGGGCAGCGTCGCCTGGTCGCTGCGGCATTTCGCCGACGGCGGCCTGCGGCCGGAACAGTTTTCCGCCGCCCAGGCCAGCGCCATTGCCCTGCTGCAGCCACTGGCTGCGGCGTTTGCGCCCGCGCATTGGGAGCAGGCCTATGGCGCTTCGGGCACGGCCGGCGCCATCAGCCGCGTGCTGGCGGCCCAGGCCGGCGGCCCGCAGCGCCACGCTCCGGGGCTGATCACGCGCCAGGGACTGGACTGGCTGCAAGCCCAGTTGCAGGAACAAGGCCACAGCAGCCAGGTGCAGCTCGCCGGCCTGCGCGAGGAGCTGCGCCCGGTGATCGGCGGCGGCGTGAGCGTGATGCAGGCCGTGTTCCAGCTGTTCGGCATCGCGCAGATGCGCGTCACCCAGGGCTCGCTGCGCCATGGGCTGCTCTATGGACTGCAGACCCTGGCCAAGCCCATGCCTTAGCACGCTCATGCGCTGCCGGCGCACGCCGGAAACTCCGGCGAAATGCCAGGCCGTCAAGCGCACAAATGCCAAGCATATGGAGAAGTATCAAATGCTACACTTCATAACATTGTTCTGCCCAGCGGCGCGCCAGCCTTGGCCGCACCCGGCCCACCCCACTCGCTTGAGCGCTTTCCTGTGCCGTCCTCCAATACCGTCTCGCTTGACGCCATTGAGCGCATTCTGCGCGAGCAGCACAACCTGCTGGGCAGCACCGGCGTGGGCATCGCATTCTTGCAGCGCCACGAAGTCGTCAGCTGCAACGAACGCTGCGCGGAGATCTTCGGTCATTCCGCAGCCGGCGAAATGCTGGGGCGGCACGGGGCCTCGTTCCACCCCGACGCGAGAAGCTTCCACCGCCTTGGCAAGATGGCCCGGGTGCGCATGGCCAGGGGGCTGACGTTTCGCGCCGAATGCCAACTGCGCCGCCTCGATGGCGCGCTGTTCTGGGGCAATGTCACGGGCCGGCTGATCAATCCCGCCGAGCCCGAGGAAGGCTCGATCTGGACGCTGGACGACATCGATGCCCAGCGCCAGGCCCAGACCCTGCTGACCACCGCGCTGCGCGAGAAACAGCTGCTGTTCGACCACGCAAGCGTGGGCATCATCTTCATGCGCCGCGGCCACCTGACGCGCTGCAATGGCCATTTCGAGACCATGCTGGGCTATGGCCCGGGCGAGCTGATCGGCACCAGTGCGCGCAACTGGTTTGCCAGCGCCGCAGAATGGGAGCGGCTCGAGCAGAACTTCACGCGCCAGCTCACCGTGGGTCTGAGCTACGAGGGCGAGATGATGCTGTCCACCAAGGACGGCGGCACGGTGATCTGCGAAGTGCGCTGCAAGCTCATCGATGCCAACGACCCCGACCAGGGCACGATCTGGATCACGGTCGACATCACCGAACGCACCCAGGCCCAGGCCGCACTGGCCAAGGTGCACGAGCAGCTCGAGCAGCAGGTGCGCGACCGCACGCGCGAGCTCAGCGCCACGGTCGAGGACCTGCACCGCGAGATGGCCGACCGCAAGCGCGACCAGGACCGCATCTACTGGCTCGCGCACTACGATCCGCTGACCGGCCTGCCCAACCGCACGCTGCTGGCCGACCGCAGTACCCAGGCCATCCAGCTGGCGCGCGACAACGACACGCCGCTGGCCGCGATCTTTCTGGACCTGGACCATTTCAAGCATGTGAACGATTCGCTGGGCCACCGCGTGGGCGACACCCTGCTGGTGCAGATCGCCAAGCGGCTGCGCTCGGTGGTGCGCGAAAAGGACACGGTCTCGCGCATCGGCGGCGACGAGTTCGTGCTGCTGCTGCCCGGCGCCAACGCGCATGGCGCGGCGCGTGTGGCCGACAAGCTGCTCGAAGCCTCGCGCCAGCCCTACCAGATCGACCACCACGAGCTGACCATGGCGCCGTCCATGGGCATCGCGCTGTACCCGCAGGACGGCATGGACTTCGACACGTTGACGCAGTCGGCCGATGTCGCGATGTACCACGCCAAGCTCGACGGCCGCAATACCTTTCGCTTCTTCACGCCCGAGATGCGTGCCCAGTCGCTGCGCGCGCTGCAGCTGGAGAACGCGCTGCGCCGCGCGCTCGAGCGCGACGAGCTGCAGTTGCACTACCAGCCCCAGGTGCGCATCCGCACCGGCCGCGTGCACAGCGTGGAAGCCCTGCTGCGCTGGAACCACCCCAAGCTCGGGCCGATCTCGCCCTCGGAATTCATTCCCGTGGCCGAGGACACGGGCCAGATCCTGCAGATCGGCGAATGGGTGCTGCGCAGCGCGGTCAGCCAGCTCAAGGCCTGGCGCAACGCCGGGCTGACGGAGCTCAAGGTCGCGGTGAACCTGTCGGCCATCCAGTTCCACCAGCCGCAGCTGCCCGATCTCGTGAGCCAGATCCTGCATGCCGCGGCCGTGCCGCCGGATGCGCTGGAACTTGAATTGACCGAGGGCGTGGCCGTCGACGATCCGCGCGCCGCGACCGCGACCATGGACCAGCTGCGCTCGCGCGGCGTGCGCCTGTCCATCGACGACTTCGGCACCGGCTATTCCTCGCTGAGCCAGCTCAAGCGCTTCCAGATCTACAAGCTCAAGATCGACCAGTCGTTCGTGCAGGATCTGGACCACGACGGCAACGACCGCGCCATTGTCAGTGCCATCATCCGCATGGCCCAGGCCCTGGGCATGCAGACCACGGCCGAAGGCGTGGAAACCGAGGCCCAGCTGCAGTTCCTGCGCGACATGGGCTGCGACGAAGCCCAGGGCTACTACTTCAGCCGGCCGCTGCCGCCCGGCGAAGACCTGCTGCAGTTTCTGCGCAGCCGACAATCCCCCGTCTTCGCCACGGCCAGGTTTTAAGCAAGCGGGCCTGGTGGCAGGCCCGTTCGTTCATTTGCGCGTTCAGCCCGCCCTGGCTGCGTCGGCCAGCCGCTGGGCGCAGCGCCTGGCCTGCTCGGCATCCTGCGCCTCCACCATCACCCGCAGCAGCGGTTCGGTGCCGCTGGCGCGGATCAGCACGCGGCCGGTGTCACCGAGCTCGGCCTGCACCGCCGCCAGGGTCTGCTCCAACAGCGCGTTGTTCTTCCAGTCCTGGCCGGGCGCCAGGCGCACGTTGATCAGCTCCTGGGGATACAGCGGCACGGCTTCCAGCCACTGCGCAAGCGTCTTGCCGCTGCGCACGCAGGCCTGCAGCACCTGCAAGGCGCTGATCAGGCCATCGCCCGTGGTGTGGCAATCGAGCGCCAGCAGATGACCCGACCCCTCGCCGCCCAACAGCCAGCCATGGCGCGCGAGTTCTTCCAGCACATAGCGGTCGCCGACCTTGGCACGCACAAAGCCCACGCCCTGCGCCTTGAGCGCAGACTCGACGGCCAGATTGGTCATCAGCGTCCCCACCACGCCCGGCACGGGCTTGTCGCGCGCCAGGCGGTCGGCGGCCAGCAGATACAGCAGCTCGTCACCGTTGTACAGACGGCCCTTGGCGTCGACCATCAGCAGCCGGTCGGCGTCGCCGTCCAGCGCAATGCCGAAATCCGCCCGGTTGGCACGCACCGAGGGCACCATGGCCTCGGGATGGGTCGCACCCACCTCGTGGTTGATATTGAGGCCATCGGGCGCGCAGCCCATGGCAATCACTTCGGCGCCCAGTTCATGGAACACCTTGGGCGCGATCTGGTAGGCCGCGCCATGCGCCGCGTCGACCACGATCTTCAGGCCTTTGAGCGTGAGATCCTGGCCAACGGTGCTTTTGCAGAATTCGATGTAACGGCCGGCGGCATCGTCAAGGCGCCGGGTCTTGCCCAGGGCCTCGGATTCCACCCACACCGGGGCGGCGGTCAAGGCCTTCTCGACCTCCTCTTCCCAGCTGTCGGGCAGCTTGCTGCCCTGGGCGCTGAAGAATTTGATGCCGTTGTCCTGGTAGGGATTGTGGCTGGCGCTGATCACCACGCCCAGGCTGGCGCGCTGGGTGCGCGTGAGGTAGGCCACGCCCGGGGTGGGCAGTGGGCCGAGCAGCACCACGTCCACACCCGCCGAATTGAATCCGGACTCGAGCGCGCTTTCCAGCATATAGCCCGAAATCCGCGTGTCCTTGCCGATCAGCACCGTGGGGCGCTCCTGCGTGCGGCGCAGCACCTGACCCACCGCGTGCGCGAGCCGCAGCACGAAGTCGGGGGTGATGGGGGAGCGTCCGACGGTGCCACGGATGCCATCGGTGCCAAAAAATTCACGAGCCATTGCAAGCCTTGATAGGGAACTGAAGTTGATGCAGATGCCGGAGCGTCAGCCGGCAAGGCCATCATTGTCGCGCATTGCCTGCCAGACCTGCAGCGCCGCGACAGTCTCGCGCACATCATGCACGCGCACGATGCGCGCACCGCGCTCTACCGACAGCAGCGCCGCAGCCACGCTGGGCACCATGCGCTCGCCCACGGGCAGGCCCGTGACCTGGCCCAGCGAGCCCTTGCGCGACCATCCGGCCAGCAGCGGGTAGCCCAGCGCGGCCAGCTCGGCCTCGCGCGCCAGCAGCGCGAAGTTCTGCGCCACGGTCTTGCCAAAACCCGTGCCCGCATCGAGCACGATGCGCGCGCGTGCCACACCCAGGGCCTCGAGGCCCTGCGCCGCGGCGGCGAGGAAGTCGCGCACCTGCACCACGGGATCGCCCTGCATGTGCTCCTGGTGCATGCTTTGCGGCACGCTGTGCATGTGCATCAGGCAGACACCGCACTGCGCATGGCTGGCGACCGCCTGCGCCGCGCCCGGCTGGCGCAGCGCCCAGATGTCGTTGATGATGTCCGCGCCCAGGTCGAGCACGGCCTGCATCACTTCGGTCTTGTAGGTATCGACCGAGATGGGAACCCCCAGCTTCACGGCCTCGCGCACCAGCGGCAGCACACGCGCCAGCTCGTCTTCCAGGCCCACGGCCGGGCTGCCGGGGCGCGTCGACTCACCGCCGATGTCGAGGATGTGCGCGCCGTCCTTGAGCAGTTGCTCGCAATGCGCAAGTGCCGGCGCCAGGCGGTCGTGCCGGCCGCCATCGGAAAACGAATCCGGTGTGATGTTGACGATGCCCATCACCAGCGGACGCTCCAGGTCCAACAGAAAGCGGCTGGTCTGCCATTGCTGCATGTTCGGTCTTTCAGATCAAGGAAATTCGCCCATGAAAACGGGGCCCGAAGGCCCCGCTGTCTGGATCGCTGCCGGCCTGGTTCAGGCTGCAGTCGGTGCGGCATCGGCACCGGGAGTGGTACCGGGTGCAGCCGCCGTTGCCGCTGCATCGGCCGCCGCCGGCGTGCCGCCGCTGGCATCGTCGCCGCCCGAGGGAGGAATGCGTGGCGTCCAGTCCTTGGGCGGACGCGGCGCGCGCCCGGCCATGATGTCGTCGAGCTGCTCGGCGTCGATGGTTTCCCATTCCAGCATGGCCTTGGCCATCGCATGCATCTTGTCGCTGTTGTCCTCGATCAGCTTGCGCGCGAGGTGGTACTGCTCATCGATGATGCGGCGCACTTCCTCGTCGACCTTCTGCATGGTCTGCTCGCTGACGTTGTTGGTCTTGGACATCGAACGGCCCAGGAACACTTCGCCTTCATTCTCGGCGTAGACCATGGGGCCCAGCGCTTCGGTCATGCCGTAGCGCGTGACCATGTCGCGCGCGATCTGCGTCGCACGCTCGAAGTCGTTGCTGGCGCCCGTGGTCATCTGGTGCATGAACACTTCTTCCGCGATACGGCCACCGAACAGCATGGCGATCTGGTTGAGCATGAACTCCTTGTCGAAGGAGTAGCGGTCCTTCTCGGGCAGGCTCATGGTCACACCCAGCGCGCGGCCGCGCGGGATGATGGTGACCTTGTGCACGGGGTCGCACTTGGGCAGCAGCTTGCCGATCAGCGCATGGCCAGCCTCGTGGTAGGCCGTGTTGCGGCGCTCT